>Ga0126342_10001781_pt1 | contig 31639 bp, 41 predicted proteins | sample Cyp1metagenome_FD_92528 | JGI IMG/M metagenome (GOLD analysis project Ga0126342, IMG submission 92528) | Coral microbial communities from Lord Howe Island, Old Settlement Bay, Australia - Cyphastrea 1 metagenome | ecosystem: Host-associated > Invertebrates > Cnidaria > Coral ...
CATATTCTAAGTGCATGGGCCCATATTCTAAGACCAAGGTTTTCGGCTTAGCTCCGAAAACCCTATACCCCGAAGAGCGGCTTAGCTCAGCTAAGCAAATCTTAAGGTTTTATATTCTAACTGCTGGTCCGTCATAGTACTGGAATGTGTTCTGTGCAAGCTTTGTAGTACAAAGTAGTACTGGAACGTGTTTTGTGCAAGCTTTGTAGTACAAAGTAGTACTGGGAAATGTTTTGTGCAAGCTTTGTAGTACAAAGTAGTACTGGGAAATACTTTATGCAAGCTTTGGAGTACAAAGTAATACTGGGAAGTAGTTTTTGCAAGCTTTTGTAGTAGACATCAGTACTGGGAAGTAGTTTTTGCAAGCTTTTGTAGTAGACACCAGTACTGGGAAGTAGTTGACATGAAAATAGCCAAGCAGAACTTGGCTGACATATGGGAAGACATGAAATGAGATGAGAAGAGCTCAGATGAGATGAGTTGAGATGAAGTGCAATTGTGAAGTGCGGAGTGTGGGGTGCGAAGAGTGCAATGTGAAGTGTGAGGAAAGTGTTTGCTTGGCGTTGCATTGCGCCAGGGTCGTGCGCAGGTCATCTTCTTGGACAACAACACTGCAACAGCTTCGCACAAAGCACGCCAGCGGGCCTGGCTGGCGCACGGTGCATGCAAGTTCCTTAGTAGTAGTACTGGGAAGTGATTCATGAAAGCTTAGATGACATATGAGAAGAAATGAGATGAGAAGAGATGAGTTGGGATAAGGTGAGAAGAGCTCAGATGAGATGAAGTGTGGAGTGTGAAGAGTGCAGTGTGGAGTGTGGGGCGTGAAGAGTGCAGTGTGTAGTGTGGAGTGTGAAGTGAAGAAAGCAGTGAGAAGTGCGAAGTGTGGACTGTGAAGTGTGAAGTGTGAAGCGCGGAGTCTTAAGAGTGCAGTGTGAAGTGAAGTGTTGAGTGCGAAGAGTGCAGTGTGAAGTGTGGAGTGTGAAGAGCGCAGTGAGAAGTGTGAAGTGCGAAGTGGAGCTTTAAATGATTTTAAATGTGACATGTGAAACAGGACACCACTTTCGCAGAATGCACGCACCCACGGGTTTCGCTGGCGCACGGCGCATGCAAGTTCTATAGATGAGAAAAGTCTTATATATATATCCCTAAGGCAACTTCCGGCCCGCCTCGTGCGGGTACTACTGGTATATATATATACACATAGTTATATATTAGATCCACGTAAATAAATGTAAATAATAATCACTATGTTCTACGGGTTAAATAGGTTTACATCATAACAATCCGCATGTTCACCTCCCTAGATCTAAAAATATGGGAAAATCTGGACAGTTATGGGAATATCTTTGGGGTTATAGTTTTATGCACCATCCCCCCAATCCAATTTTCCGCGCTTATGAGACTGGTGTTTAATGGGTCTGGGTCATAAGAACCCCAATCAACGGTCTCACTCCGAACAGAGGTTTTGCATTCAAAATACAACCCATTTCTGGTCACAGGGTGGCATGTTTTTCGGTTTGAATAGCGTACCCATTTGAAACTGAAAACGGCAAAAAACATTGGAGCTTCAAAATGTGAGCAACAAGAATGTGGAGCTCATCCACGACATTGGGCAATGGTATGCAATGAACGTACTGCAATCAGATCAACATCCGACATATTTGGATACAAGAAATCGAGGCTGGCAAATAGCCCAGTAACAAATCATGAAATGGTGGATGACGTCAGCGGTCCCTATACAAAGCTTTATAAAACTATAAACTATTATAACATACGGCCTGGTAGATGAAAACTGCATCTCCCGAGTCCCCTGGCCCACCTGACTGAGCGGTGCCAACATCTCGGCTGGTTTCAATCTCAGTTGCCCAATCATCTCCCAAATCATTCACGTATGATATGAACGGTATGTTTACGCGCAAACACCCCGTTTCGCCCACACCCTACTTGTCTTGGGAAGATCAACAAAGGTATTAGGGAATATAAGGGTCCCACCCCCGTTAAACTTTACATTCATTTTACATTCATTGAAGATCTTCAATAAGAGTTTAATTCTCCCACCCCCGCTAAATTTCTACATTCATTGAAGATCTTCAATAAGGGTTCAATTCTCCGACCCGCGGTAAACCTCTACATTCATTGAAGATCTTCAATGAGGGTTTAATTCTCCCACCCCCGTTAAACTTCTACATTCATTGATGGCCATCAATAAGAGTTTAATTCTCCCACCCCCGTTAAACTTCTACATTCATTGAAGATCTTCAATAAGGGTTTAATATTCCCACCCGCGTTAAACCTCTACATTCATTGAAGATCTTCAATAAGGGTTTGAAGGCCTTCAATAAGGGTTTAATTCTCCCACCCCCGTTAAACTTCTACATTTATTGAAGATCTTCAATAAGGGCGGGTTTAATTCTTCCACCCCCATTAAACTTCTACATTCATTGAAGATCTTCAATAAGGGTTTAATTCTCCCACCGGGGTTAAACTTCTATATTCGTTGAAGATCTTCATTGATGATGATGATGATGATGATGATGTGGTGGAACGAACCTGCACAGGTCCCTGTGCTGTGCGTTCTGGTCTAGAACATCAAGTTAACCATAATGCTAAAATATCCTATTTTTTACCACGTTTTTAGCTCATACGAAGAAGGCGGGCCAACAGGCGCGGGCAAGACGAGGTGTTTGGCCGTATGTTTACCTATACAATTACATACATTCACCCGTGGTTAAACTGTGTTACACTGTGTTAAACTTGCTGTGATCATACCATACATAGATGGTATGGCATGGCCCTGGCAGCTGCATGGGCTTATATCATCTTTAAACCCATCCTACACGATCGGGGAACTGTAGAACATTACAGAAAAATGAATATCTAGCCATATCCAATCACCAGTTTGCAGTAAACCGCCATTAGATCACCATTCAATCACCATAACACCTTACAACATCTAAAACCACAAGCCATATCCAGCCATATAGCCCAAAGAATGCAGCTGAAAGCGGCTTGGTAACCACCACCACTGGAGCGGGTAAAAGCTGTGCGTCGACCTAAAATAGCCGCCCGCCCAGGGAGAAAACCCAACAGTGTGAAGGGTATTTGAATGGTGATGTTATGATAATGTTATGGTGATTTAATGGTGATCTAGTGGTGATTTAATGGGTATTGAATGGTGATGTTATGGTGATTTAATGGTGATTTACTGGGGTTAATGGTAATTTAATCTGATTTAATGGGATTGAATGCTGATTTCATAGTGATTCAATTGGATCTAATGGAACTTCAGATGACAATAAGATCGGACCTGATATGATTCAATGGAATGGCTAGCCAACTATGTATATATATATATGATATGTGGCTGTGTCTGAAAATGAAGGATTAACCAGTGGACAGCCTGATGGGGAAATGATGATTCACCAGTGGATTCAGGGGGCGCCGCCATAAGACGTATTGAAACATGGTCGCCTGCATCAGGATCTAAATGATCTAAGACCGTAGACCAAAATAGACCAACCACATTACCACAATTTTCGATCTCCCTCCGACTCCCGCTAGAGGTGAAAAGCTTCATACTCTCTTTGATTGTCTGATTGTCTCGTCTCTCGCCTCAATAAGTCTCAACCAACGGTTTTGAAATATTCTAAATTCAAAATATTTAAACATATTTAAACTGTTTTTTTCCTCCTCCATATTTGAATCGATCAATCATTTTATCCGTATGGATCTATATTAATCTATATAGTCTACTGTTTCCTCCCTGGCCCAGCTTTTCACAAACTCACATCCTGGCACCTGCATTGCCACCACTTTGGCGTGTCATCAGTGGCCCTGGCCACAAATGCCATGGCGTCACATGGGGAGAGCCACCCAGCGTTGGGTGGCCTTGGACTCGTAACCTTCGTTATCCAAAGTTGCGCAAAGCAGAACACTGTTGATTGAAGTGACATCCCAGGGTCAACATGATGACTGACCGTAACTGACCTTTCTTGAGCCGAGAGGAAACACCAAAGGTGGCATCTGAGGATCTAAAAGGATCTAAAAGGCGAATCCACGGGCGATCGTTGACCTGCAGGTGCAAGTTCTGAACGGTTTGGGTGCAAACATTGGGAAACAACTCAACTCAATCGATCTCAATCGATATTGTCATGCTACTGCTGAATGATCAATCAAAACATATCAAAACAGTTCCTTCAAGGTCCACAAAGCCAGCTGCAACAGCAAAACCTGGCAAATTTCAAGCGCAATTTGAGGTGCCCCACTTCATGACATACCTGGCAAGGAGGCAAATATAATATGTCTGATCGGATGGGCGGGGCATGGGATCATCTGGAGCATCACGAAGCATCACCACGCGCTGGACAATAAAAGAGAGAACTCAAATGACTGAGACAAAATGAGACTGTCGAAGATGCTGAATCTACATATATATATATATATATTGTTTGGAAGTCCTACGTGACGTACGTGACTTTTTGCATGTTTTTCTCTCTGGCCCTGCAGTCTGTCCGATGGCCACCAGCATAATCAACTCAAATCTTGCCACAGCTCGGCCATGGCGGCGGCCACAGCAGCTGGGTCAGTCCAGAATTCAAAGGTCAGAGGATTCCAGCCAGGCATATTCGAAGGTGAAGTCTTGCTTCGTCACTGCCGACTCCCATCTGGTCTCGACGTCGAAGAAAATATAGGCGCCACGTTCAAGCTCCGGTGCAGTATAAACAGGCTCTTCGGCGCGCTGAAACCATGTGTGGTACTTCGTGTGGTACCTCCATGTCGCCCTATTCAATTCCTTGGCCGCCAGATACTGCTGATAGGTGCCCTGTTGGAAGTAGAAGATGAAAAAGAGGGTTTCAGGGTCATAACGCGCAAAATATCTGGGATCTTCAGAGGACCTGTGCGGCTCCTCTGGATACAAGGCTCTCCCGGCTGCATCTCTGTGGATGTAGGGGATCATCGGCGAATAACTTCTATTCTTCCTCCGGTCGCTGGGCAAGGGCATAAAGCGCCCTGACGCCTCGAAAAGGGCGTGATTCCTTTCTTGCTCTTCTGTCAAAGCCGCATATTGCAGGTCAGCCGGTCCTTCTGCCACTGCTATCTGATTTTGTGCTTGAGCAACAGCAACAGGAGGGGCCTCATTTGGAGGCGGTGGAGGGCCTACAGGTGGCAGTGCACCAAAATGTCCAGCTGCTGGAGCTGGCGGCAGTGCATAGCTGGGAGGTGGGGGTGGTGGTGGTGGCTGGGCTGGCGGGGGAATATGGGCGGGTACTGCATCGGGTGCTGGGGGCGGCTGGGAAGGTGGTGGCACGGTGGGCGCAATGCCATCGGCGGGGCCTACATGCACAGGAGGTTGCGGTGGCACCTGGACCTGGGGCGGTGGAGCTACCGTTAGCTGCTTTGGTATATGTGGACTTGGTGCAGGGGAGGCCACAGGTGCAGCAGCCGCTGCAACGGCACTTGGCATCGCATGCGAAGCCTGGCTGGGCGCTTGGTGAGCAGGTGGCTGTGCAAGCACTCTCGTTGCAATCTGTTTGGATGCGACCTTTTCCTTGGGTTTCTCGTCCACTGGCCGTGGGTGCACTGAGATACTGGGTGCCTTGTGCTTTGCAGGCTCCTTGGGCTTCGGCTCCTCCTTCTTGACTTCTTCCTTCTCTTCCTCATCATCCTTTTCCCTGCCTGTTGCCAGGTAGTCTTCCACCTCTTCCAAATTGAAGTCGTCATAGGCTTCGTTGAAATCCATGAAGCCCTCCGCGGTCCTCTGATTTATTCCCTCATCCATGTAATTTGTGAGGCTGTCTTTCAGCGTCTCCAAGCTCTCCACATTCACGTCTTCGTTGTTCAGCTTTCTTTGAAGCTGTTCCAGCTTGTTCATGTGCCACCTATGAGACTCCAAGACTCTCTTGGTAAAGGCCAAATTTGCCTCCTCTTTCGAGTTCTTGGAAGGCTTTCTAGACGTCAATCTTTGGTCCTCTGCTGTCAGCTCATCAAACTCCTTCTCCAGATTGGAGAGCATATCTTGGATCCATGTGATCATCTCGCGGCGTTTCTGTACTTCTGGATCTGCCCGATCTTCTTTGTTCAGGCCCACCTGTGAGAATCGTTTCATCTTGGACTCACGTTCGAAGTCCTTGAAATGATCCATGAGAGCCTCGATTTTGCTCTTGCCTTCCATCAAGAGATCTTTGTCCTTCACACTCTTCTCCGCAATCCAGCTGGAAAGCTGATTTCGATCCCGCTGGAGCTTCTTGATCTGAGCTTTCAGATTCTCCTCCAGTTTTTCTTTCTGATTGGGCTGGGAAGCACGGTGATGTGCATCTTTTAGCCGATTGTACTCTTCCACACCTTCATCGACTTTCTTCAAGCCTTTGTCAATCTCGGTCTGCAACTTCTTCAAATGTGCCATGGCTCCTTTGGCGAAGGAATTCGGGCCCGTTCAGCCCGGCTTCCTCTCAGAGTTGGAGCCAATCTTTGGCGGGTTCCTCTTGACCCAAAATGGCTATGGCAAGTCAAAAAGTTAGTCAGGCATGGTCAGGTTTTTGCGCTGCTTGGAACTCATGCAACTGGTGATTCACTCAACTTGGAACTGGTGGAAGTTGAAGAGCTGACCCACGCTGTACTGCAGAGGGTTCCAACTGGCCTTGCATGGCCCTTCGAGTATCCCGTACGAAGCTTGCCAGGACAACCTGCAGGGTCGAAGCACTCCTTTTGCAACGGTCAAATCGCAAAGTGCACCTAGATGCACCTAGGCACTGCAGAACCTCAAAAATGAATTGCAATGAATTGCAATGAATTGCAATGCAAGTTGCCCCAGTTCCCTGCAGTTTCTGCAGTTTCTGTTCCTGTTTTCTCTCAACACCTCAAGGCTTCTGCTGTTCCAACCGTCGCCTCAAGCTGCCATGGCCCCTTGCCAGGCTGCTACCAAGAGCACTGCAAGGATAATCTAGCTATCCCATGCTATCCCTAGCCTGCCCTTCCAACCTCAACTGAGTGCCATTCATTTGTGATTGACCGAAATTCAGGAATGACGATGTTCCAACCCATTGGATTGCAAAATGTGTTCCCTATATAATATACCATATATTATATATATTTTGTATATTGTATGTATATAATATATATATATGTGTGTGTGTGCACTCATGTGACTTTTGTGTGTACATTTGTTATTGATGAACATTGATGAATATGGCCTAATATGGCACTATTGACATATCTCAAAATCCCCTAAGCCATGTCCATTTCCAGCCAGGCTGCTGCCAGCAGTGGATGCAAACCTTTGTTGTTCCAGGCACAGTCAGATCGAGTGCCAAAGCACGGCAGCCGCTGGCGCAGCGCTTCATTTGGTCCAGCGCCAAGCTTGGCCGACGCTGGGCACGCGGCAAAGAGCGCATGGGCTGGGCCTGGGCAGGTGATGTGGTGAACCCGTAGAAATTCAAGAATTCACCTAATCACGATAAACCAATGATAAACCCGCTTTTTCGGGCATTGTTGTTCATATCTCCTTTACAGTAAGCTCTTTTGGCTGATGTGATTTTTAGGAAATTTCCCTCAAGTGGATGCTAACGCTACAATAATTGGGTATGGTTTATCATTGGGTTTACCACATGAATCAGTGCAATTGACAGACCATCATCTTGTTTATCTTGTTTCCAGAAGGAAAAACACTTCTCCGTGAATCTGCAGATTGGAGAAATCGTTTTGTTGTCTTCCCTAAACATCCCTCAACAGTAACACCAGGAGCATTTTTTGTCCGTCCGGCGCCTGCAAGTTTTGAGTCTTCTCTGCATCGCGCAGCTTGACACCGAGGAGACCTTCCCTCCAAGATTGCCTGGGAAACCAACAATTGGGCTGCCATGGGATGCCCTAAAATCATCTTAAAATCACCCTTCCAAAAGCCCGGGCCCTTTCAGCAGCAAGTAGCAATGACAAGTTAGCATCCTCCGCCGCAAAGAGCAGCTGCACGATGAGTTTCCTCAAGGATGGTGCTATCCACTGCATATGCTATCAGCATCCGCCATGGCCATCCCCTAAATCCTGCAGCCAAAGGACTCATCGTGCGACGAGTCCTGCATGAGGCTACCATAATGCCTAAGTGAGAACAAATGCCATGGAAAACAAAAGATACAAAAGCTTCGTAAAGCTTCGTAAAGCACGTTCTGTGAAACCCACATATTGCAGGTAGATTCTCCAATGACATCCATTAGATATCCAGGGGGAAAAACCCAACCGAGCCGCTGACATGGTCGCATCCAAGGGTTCCCCATAAGCTGAGCCAGCAAAGCCGCCAAAGCGCCTGCAGCGCTCTATCATCTCTGGTGCTCATCTGATATCCTGCTGGTGTACCACTTTGTCATTCTGCTGCAACTACGTTGATGTTCGGCAAATTTCAATGATTTCCGTAGTTAGGAAAATGAAGTGGGACAACAGGAAAACGAGAAATGCCAGCACATGTTCCACATTGGACTCCTGGCCGCACCTTTGCGTCGGTTTCGTGCTGCAAAAGACCAAGACACGTCCTTCGCGTGGCTGGATGCCTTGCAAATGCGCAATATTTCTTTTCACTCTGCCATCAACCAACATGCAGATCCATGCAGTATGATGCAGCAACTATCGGATGGAACAGAAGCTGGTGGTGCCCCTCTGGTTTTCCAAAGTGTTCCAAGGCCTTTTTACTTTTGCTCCAAGGGGCTGCAACCCAGATTCGGGAAGCAGGTGTGACCCCCTGAGTCACTCAGGTACAGCAGCATGGTGACATCACCTCATAGCGGACAGGTTCATGATGACATAATCTGGTTTTCTTGCCAAACATCAAATCATCGCAATACCAAGAGATATCAAGAGATCCAAGAGTTACATTCTGGATGGAACATTACCCAGGTGTCACAAGGCTCGTTGAGTCAAGTTGCTGGTGTCCACATGTGGTACTTGTGACTCGTCTGGCTGATACCTTACGACCTTAGCGAAGTTGAAACGTCTCGCAGCCATGGAAAAATATCATGCACAACTGTCACAACCCTGTAAAACCCACAATCCTTCCAAAGCAGACTGCGAATCAGCATGCGCCTATGCAATCATATGACAAAGACGGCACGGGCTGCACAGGGAAAAAACACCCTGTGGATTTTGGGGGACCCATGGGGGACCCATGGGGGACCCCAGGAAAAAAGTTTACAAAAGCCACAGTTCATCAATTTCCCCAATTTCACCGGGACATCGCTGGATCAAGGGACAGTTGTGTCACGCAGAACCCAGCAGGGCCCCCGCTGGTCCTTGGACCCTGTACCAGGCAGCCCCTGGACCGGAGCGCCTTGCACAAGATGTCGGATCCTAGATCTTCAGCTCCACTTGTCGCAAAAAAGGGAAGTTACTACATGGGAATGATGTTGAATAACTTGATCATTACCATGATGGCCATCGTTCTTTACAATCTTACCATATAATTGTGAATTATTGTTGAGTATATAATGATATTGCTAACTGCCAATATATGATCATAATCAGATATGGTTATCCTCATCCATCATCAAGGCTTATGGCTTATGCTTCCTGCCTAGTACATCCAGCACCAGCGGCGCCAACTGCGGCAGCAACTCCTCTGGCACTTTGCATCGGAAGGCGCTTTTCCGGAAGCCGCTGCGCGCCAGGTCATCCTGGTGGCCGCTGGTGGCTGGGCTTCCCACTTTCAAATGGGACCATATAGTACCCCAGTACCCTCCAGTAAATTAACATAGTGATAGATTCTGATAGATGATCTAATCTCATCCTAATCATCCTATCTCTACCTATTAAGGTGACTTTCCATAGCCATGTTAGTTTACCAGGGGTTACTTTCTCTCTCCATCCGTTCCCATCCCCTGCGATCCCGGCACCGGGTTCCATTGGGTGCACCAGGCACGCCGCGCCGTGGACAGCAACGCCAGGTCCCAGTCGCTGCTCTGCAGCAGTTCTGGCCGTTGCATGGCAGTCCAAAGGAGGGATCTCAACGGGTCTTCCTGGTACCTGGCACGACCACGACCCAAGTGGCAAACTATGGCTGTCTAATGGCCATCTATGGCAAACAATCTGTGCAAAAGTACTTTTGAAGCTGGCTGGTGATGAATAAGTGCATAATGAGGGTGAATGCGTTTTTTTGTGAATAAAGATGAATGCAAGTTGCATTTGCTTCCCACACATCCTCACTACTCTCGAGCTGCAGCATCTTGCAGCCGGGGCACTCTGCAGGAACCGTTTGCAGTGCACCACTGCTGATCATTGATACCAACATTTGAGCATCCTGAGAGCCAACCACTCTTGGCAAAGCTAGAGCAAGGCAGCTCAAAAATTGCAGCAGGTCTTGCTTTTGCTACAGTCGCTTTTGGTGAGAGACAGGTATATCCGGTAGGAAGGTGTGCATTAAGGAACATTGTGCCGGCAATCTTGTGAATCAAGCACAGTTTTGCGACATTAGTCATATTGGATGGACTTTCGTGGTATTTCTGGTGGGGTGAGGCGAATCGTGGCAGCTGCCCTGGATCCATTGATCCAACTTCTCCGGTCTTCCATTGTGGGGCCAATGCGGGCCGCCTCCTGCAACTCCCGGCGTTCATCAAACATGTCGTCAACATAGGCATCCTCAAATCGCAGGGCTCGGCATCACAGCTTTCGCATGGGATGAGCGAAAGCTGACCAATCCACCCATCAAATAGGAGCTAGTCGCTCCTAAGAGAGCTGAAGCATAATGAAACAAGTATAGTTATGCATGTGCACAAAATTGCACACATATGCATATGTATTGATCATTGTCAAGTAATTTCCTTTAGTTGTCAAATAGCTTATCATCATCCCACAGGTTCTTTGCCAATACTGGCATCATGTGGCATCACCCAATGCCAGCGGCAAGCTGCTGTCTTCTTCAGGTTGTCGAGCTTCTGCCTGCTGAGGACATCCTTCAACTGCTGTACCTGTCGCTGCTCGCAGAGGCCATCCACCACCCAAATGAGCGGATCCTCACTGACCTGGCAGTCCAATTGAATCTCATCCATGACCGACCCCTAAAAATGCATAGATACAAGACGAATACCTTAATAAGCCACACTAAACCAAGGCTTTTGAGAGAGTATTTCATATGTTATCCTGTATTTGGGGAATGAAGCGCACACACACACATATATATATATGTGTGTGTACAAAAACAATCAAAAACATATACATATATAATATGTATGCATCATTTATAATATATATATGTGTGTGTATGGTCAATAGTGGTTGGTAATTGGGAAGGTTAAGATAGCTCAGTTGTACAATGTTGTACGGAAACTGGCCTCTAGTCTCGGTTCAGGTGCAACTGAAGTGCATTGAAATGTGGACAGTTGTGTACGAAAATGGTTGAGCTACACGCACATCCTCAACTACTTCTAGTCAGGTCACAACATCAACAGTCACCCGTCGCTGCGTCACCCCATGGCGGCTGAAGGAGCGCAGCAGTAGAGGGAAGGTTCCCAAAGCACCTTGGTGCTTTGGAATCATCTGAGCGGAGGGAGGTTCATTGCCTATGCCAAACCTGGAGATTTGATGAGATTGGGATTTGGATGTTTTTTTGGGGGGATTTGGGTTGAGTCATGTTGAGTCATTTATCTGCCGCAATCCGTTTTGCAAAATATATCAAAATATGCAACGTGGAGAATGACCTGTTTCCCATGCGGATGCGGGGACCGCCACTGGAGTGCAAGAGAATTGGTTTACATTTTACATCACTTCGGAGAACCAATCGTGATCAAAACCAACTCTTTTGAATTCAGGTGTCCTTAAGCCCCAGGCTCCCTGCCATGTCTCCCTCCTAACCAGGCTGCCTCGCTTCAAGTGAGAGGAGAGTCTGAACTGCTGCCTGGCATGGAAGCTTGAACGAGTCTGGCAATGGATCCTCCGTTTGCATCGTTTGCAATTGCTTTACACCCAAGGGTAAACCGGGTAAACCGGGTAAACCCAACTGTGCTCAGATCCCAACATGGTTTGACGTCCACGAAAGATGCCCCGCGAAATGTCTGCTGGTCTCCGCTGGAACGGCACAGAGCTGGCCGCTTCCATGGCCAAATCCACGGTTTCGCATCGGGGCCAAGTTCTAGTTCTGTGTGGGGCTTGGGGCTTCCAGGACTTCAAAAAGGTGATACATGGTGATACGAACGACATCTCTATCCTTGGTATCAGCTAAGTATATAATACATCTGTCAACATCGGATGAGTATGGGCTAGTGCCATGCTGATGCTATTTGACATGCAGAGGGGTAAGCCGGCTCCTGCCATATCAGGCTCGGGCACAAACAGCAAGAGCGACGAAAATCAAAACATTGCCGCCCTTGATAGGATGAATGAGGCGTCCGTCACTTTTATGGATGGTCCAGACTACTGGCAGAGATCCAAAGTGGGTTGAAACATGTTGAAACATGTTGAAACACGTTGAAACCTCTTCCAAGATGTATTTCAGATTATTTCAGGATTCCGTGGCGGGAAAACCAGTCAAGGCCCTGTCACGTTGAACCTTTGCAGAACGAGGTCTTTGGTCTATCTCTGGTGGCTGAAATTCAGCCCCAAATCTTCAGAGGTGAAACAGAGACAACGAGCTCAGGAGATGAACAACCAAAACGCCTCAGGTGCTACAGAAGCAGGTTGGATTGCTGCTGAGAAATTGCTTTGCAACATCTTGCAACTGTTGCCATCTGCCAGCATCTGCCAGCATCTGCCAGCATCTGCCAGCATCTGCCAGCATCTGCCAGCATCTGCCAGCATCTGCTGCCAGCTGCCACCTGTGTACATCATACCTGCTATTCCGCTCTGCCATGTTTTTCAAACAACTGTGCGCCTCCCAATGCCCAGCAGTGGGAGCTCTTGTTCACGCTCCAGCTGCTTTGCCTTCCTCTTCCGCTTTTTTGGCATCCTGGAGGCTGTTGCTCAGAGATCCACTGCGAAAAGCTTGCCAGAAACAACATACAGCAAACAAACACTAGCAGGATCTTCTAGTAGGTAGTGTGATGTAGTGTGTGGAACGCATTTATTTTTTTCGTGGTGACATTTTCGTTCATCAACATCCATCACCTTAAGGTACCCGGTTCCGCTTGAAACTGCCCAAACGGGCCCGGCCTGAGCTGCTTTGAGCCGCAGCTTCTCCGTGCGCGTCTGCACGTATTTGTGCATGTCCACGACACCTCACGGGCCACACCTCTGATTCCATCGCAGGCTTACTGAAAGTTGTTGGCCTGGGGACATACCACACAAACCATGTTTGCATATAGATACATGGTTTTAATATATTTACTTAATTGATTTATTTATTTACTTCATTCTATATTAATTTGTTTATGTGTTTATTTACATTGTATTTAAATGTGCAGTTATGAGCATAATTATATTCATAATTATATGCCAAGGTGTATATAATATATATATATATACCATTAAAGATCTATAATTATATCGTATCAATGCATATCATCTATCTGTATATGTTCTCTATGTGTATGGCACTTCCTGCATGCCACAAGCAGCCCAGGAACCATCGTCGTAGTCAATCGTCTGAGCCTGTGAAACTTGGCCCATGACCAAGGCAAAGCCGCAAAGTCTTCTTGCTTAAGTCATGCTCAAATGGGCTGGTGGCTGGTTCTGGCAGGTTTCGTTTCCAAAGACAAAAAATAGTAATAAACAGCATAATATATATATATACATATGCATAACAAGTAATAACAAGTCAGTACAAAAACTGTCAGTCAAAGGGTCTTGGACCCACAAGTGCTGATGAGACGCTTGGGCAAAGTCCTGCGCACTCAAGGCATATTCTCCTAGGAAGCGCCTCGCTTTTCCGCGAGCCCGGTAGGCCTGGTGCAATGGCAAGCTACAGATGTGGTGGCCATGGCCACCGGGTTCTGGTCCTATGTTGATCCTTTTTGTGGGGTCCCATATGGATTCACATGGGAGAAATTACTACGAAAACTGTAATCAAACTACCAAGATGTCTCCAGTATAATCATGTATAATCTCTGGGTCACCCCAGCCTTGGCGCTATCAGGATTCAACTCCAGGGCCAGTGTGGCATCTGCTTCAACTGCTCGATATCGTTTCTGTTTCCTCAGTGCCCAAATCCCTGGTAGGGCCTGTCACTGTAGATACTAGATACCTTTTCAATTTTCTTTACGGAGGATCATGATGAGCCAATATCGGTGCCCGGTGCTATCAGTAATACTTCCGGGAGTCAGAAGCATCTCAGCGCGCTTCGCCAGCATCATGGCAGACACCTTGCTGGAAAATCATCAAGGCCACAAGATACCACAATCCACAGAGCTTAAGATTCACCAATTCCAATCAATCTAGCACCCATAGCCCCACAGAAACGGAATTACGCTATATACTTCGATTTTGACATTCTATCTGGCATCCTTCTGATGTTCTTTCATGTTCTTTCTGGCATTTTATCTGACTTATGTTCTGACATTCTTTCTGGCATTCTCTTTGCCATGTGTTCAGGCCCAGGCGTGGTCCACTGCATCCGGAGCTGGGAGGAAAACAGGAGTGATTCAGCGAGGGGGACACGAGTGAAGGAGTGAAGGAGGAAGAAGTGAGGGAGTTGCACCTTTGTTAAAATCTAGAGACCCTCACCGGCGGGAAAAATATCGAAAATTGTGCTACAAAATGAGATGTCTATTTCCATGTTTTATATACAGTACTTGTTCCATCTTTTTTGGGGGATTTTACTATAGAATACTATAGGTATCTACAGATCACCGATGATATCCGATGATCACAGCCAGGTGACTCCTCCAAGCATCATGGCCTCTGTGAATTTATTCACTGCTGCAGTGAGATCGCCATCCTCCAGAGCCTGAGTTAGGGCGCGGGTTTCATGGGGATATACGAGTCATCGGGGGTCTAACCTACCATTTAATCGGATTAATGAGATTTCATAGGGGGTTCGTGGGGTTTCATGGCTTTCGCTGAGTAAAATGAGGCTGCCCACATAGAAGCCCCAAGACTTCATACAAGTAGGAAAGCATAGGAACCAAGCCAATCTTTGGTGAGTTGGAAATGGCTTTGTGATGCTCAGAGCCCCGCCCCTTTCCCACATTCCCCCTGATGATTCCCTGCACAACTCTGCCAAGACTCCTCAATCGCTTGCCCTTTGAGCTCGCCTTGCTTGTCAGCATCAGCATCACTGAGCTCCTTGAGCTGCAAGTTTCAACACTTAAACACCATTCACAACCACAACCCTTGTTAGAGGGGTGATAGAACCCCCCGGTAAACCTTGTTGCTTTGGGTACTTGGGCCCTGTCCCCCTCACCAATCTGTGAGAAGTAAGGCAAGGACCCTGTCCTTGCTGATGAGATCCTCAGATGCGGTGGGCGAGCTGTGATGCTCACCTACTTGCCGTCACAACTCTGAGCCCCCCCTATGACTGCTTAGAAACTGCTATCAATCATCTCCACTCATCTCCATTCATCTCCCCTTTTTTCGTTTTTTGTTTAGTCCATGGAGACCCCGCCCTCCCAAATGTGCATTCCAAGGCGCTGCTGAGGGTGCAGCTGGTAAGGCTTCCTCCTCTCCCGTCGCCAGACCTTCCTCAGCACACTTGGCAGATGCGGGAAGACATTGGAAGACTGGGAAGGGAAAGCAATCAGAAACACCACATGATCCGTTTGGAATTGGTTGCAGTGAAGAATTGTGGGACACCCTCCTATTTATATCATTTATCCTTGGACGACCCTCTTATTTATAATATTTATATCTCCTGGACAGTAAGAAGTTCTCAAAACCATAAATCCGGCCAGTGATTCACTGAATCCGCGAAGAAAATCTCTCCTGAAATCCACCACCCCGTGCGACTTGTAACCCAAAAACGCGGCCACTGCAAGCCGGCTGCAAGCGACCGCAGCTATTCCAGAAAAATCCAAGTGACATCATCCGAGTACCATATTATACATATACTTTGAGACATGTAAATGGGCCATTACGTACTAAAATGGGCTAAAGTCATCTAAAGTCACTATATAATCTATATATATAAATATATATATATATAGTCTATATACCTTGAGTAAGTCCAGCCATGGAACACCCATGGAACAAGCCACCCAAGGCCCTTGGAGCTTCCCTAAAAGTCGCCGGGTTGCATCGTCCGATAGCTCCACCGGAGGGGCCTGGGCTGTGACGCTGTGACGGCTCAGGCTCAGGTATAAGGAAATGCGCCATTTTGACCGTATAATTAATAAATATTAATAATTATGTAATATACTGCATATAAACAAATTAGAGTTGAATAATTTATTTGATTTCTAAATGCAGTTGCAGCATATCGTAGTTTTAATCCCAGGGTGCCGAACGCACTCGGCATTCCTGTGTGGCTCCCAATTCCCTGCGGTCGAAGCAGCCTCTGGTTCCGGAGGCACAGCCACCACCAAATCCATGGTCCTCAGTAAAAACGATGATAATCTCATCCGCTTGGTGAATCTTCAACCCATCCCCAAGTTTTTTTTCTGGCCGGGATCATTATCCCAGATTTGAAGGGAAATGATGGGAAATGTGGAACAGGAATGAAAAGGATCCGAAGCCATCCTTTGGCAATCGCAGCACTTGGCAACGCAACTTCAGACCAGGCGATTCGGCCTGCAGCCAGGCCACTTACCATTTGCCATGCCCTCGATGTCTTGCAACTTTGTGACATCATCCAGCGGCTCACTTCCACCGAAGGACACAGATTGGTACTTCCTCAGATGCCATGGGGCTTTGAGAGCCACAGGATTGAGATGGGTTGAGTAGATGAAATATATGAAATATGATGAAATCCATTCCGGAAACTGATAGCACCTGGTAGCACCATCGCCTGGCCGGTCCATCCATTCCTATGCACCCTGCTGAGCATCGGGTGGGCCATTACAATCAACGCGATTCGCTGTTTCAGCATGTTGATGGTCCTCAGCACATAAAAATTGCAGATAAAATTGCAGATAAAATTGCAGATGAATGGAGGGGCAACCTGCAGCAACCATCAGCAGGAAGTGGCATCAAACGACGCTGCTCAAGCACTTTTGCATTTTGACATATCTTGGTTTTGACTCTTTGCAGCGTTTCTGCATGGCGGGGTGTGAAACTGCTTGGCACCTCAGACTCTTCCAGTCTCTGGTGTTTTTTTCATGTATTTTCCACCAAGGGCCAAGGGGCATTCCCTTGCCACGATTCTTCTCATTGGATTGACCTCTGGCTGGAAACGACCAGCCATTGGTCATCCAATCCACCCATGTGCATTTGCACAGCAACTTCGGGGCCTCTCAGCTCAAGGTGCGATTTGGCAGCTGGCCGATTGGAGCCAATGATATCGCATCTGCGACACTTCGAATTTGTGCACATCGCAGTGACCAAAACGTCTACTGCTTAAAATTCATGTCTAAACTTAAATCCTTAAGATCCTTAAGGTCCTTCAGCGGGTTTCCTGTCGCTGGTCCGACTGATCCTGTGGAAATCTGCGGGTTGAAACTCGTCTGCCGTGGAGGTCTGAAACTTGATCCCACGGTCCTATCCAGGCAGTCGAAACGATGGACCCTGGCGCTCTGATGACCTAACATGCCACAACATCCACAAAGTGGCATATTTTAAATATAGCTGGAAAGGGCATTCATCATTGCTGCCACCTGGCATCTTTAGCATGATATGTTCCTTGTGTATATCTGTATATGTTTGTTGTGGTTTGAACCTGAGAAGCACTGGTGGCAGTCTTGGCTGTCAGCCCTGTGGCATGCATTATGCACAACGAGATATGTTGTGTACTGTATAGATGTGACATGATGTGACTATATATGTGTGTTACTAAATATGTCTATATCCAATGACATTATGTCCTATCAAAAACTACAGTAGGGTCTGTCAACAAATCACACCAAACCGTTCGCCAACATTAGCCAACTCGCAACTTGCCCTTTCCAATGGATTGATTCAAGGAAACATCTTACCGGAAACCCACAGGTTTTGCCCCAACAAATAGATCAACTAGGATTGCTCCTGCACGTCTTCCCCACCCATTCCGTAACATTAGCTCCCCAGCCAGTCAGCCAATGGCTCCTCCAACCGCTTACGGTAGTGCTTGCCATGTCCCGTCTGCGTCGAAAGTCTTTGCGACGCGATGCGTATCTTCGCTCCAACCTGGATCTGGTGGACCGTTTGGCATGGAATTCATATGGAATTCTGGATACGGCTGTCGATCAAAACCCCTGGAACCTTGGTGGATGTCCATCCCCAGAAGGCCCCGGAAGTATGCCATCAATATCAATATAAAATTCATAATAAATCAAGATAATCTCTGCAATGCAAATCAATGTGGTTTCATGTTTTTTTCTTTGGCAGGTTTCCACGTTTCCACTCATTCTACAAGGCACTCCTTTCGCGACGCTTCGCCTCGCAGCTTGCGCTCCTGGATCTCATGGTGGCGACTCTCACTGTTGGCCGAAGAGCAGCCCGACCCGGCGAGGTCGGTATAACTACTCCGCTGCACCGTGGAAGCACGGCCCACGGGCAGCAAAGGCTCCTGAAAATTTGCGCTGCATACGCGGATTGGCGCTAGCTGATAACCCTTCCAGGAACACATCCCTCATGACATCAACTTATCTGCATGTCTGTTCCCTAAAAGTTGAAACATCTCAAAAGAAGATCCCATCAATGCCTTCAAATACTTGAAATACATTGAAATACTTGATGTCTGAATCAACTCTCACAAAAAAAAAAGTGGTATCAAGTGGTGATGTTTTGCTCCTTCACCACAATCAGGCTGTCATCTGATTGCCTGGCTTTCACCTGCTCATCCCGATAGGTGTCCCCCAGGTGCAACACTGGGCCACGTCCGCAGAGGTCAGCGCTGCCGGCATTGCCGATGGCCATCCATGGGAGCCCTCAGTTTATACATGTTTATACCACCCGGTTACCACCCGGTTACCACCCGTTTCCAGCAATTCTAGTGGGATGAGTCAGTGAGCATGCTTTATATATCTTTATATCACCCATTTCCAGTGTATGTACGCATCATGATATATGAATATCTTATAAGTCATTGAGGATGGTTTATGGCTTTGAACTTACCACAGCTTCATGCCATGACTCGAATCTTCTCTTCCTCAGCCACATCCTTCTTTTGGAACTTGGCATTGCAGGATGCAGTGGTCTTGAACAGCGTCTGACTGAAGCCGAAGTAGCCTGGGCCAGAGATGTCCTTTTGCTGAACCGAGATGCTTGACTAAATAGGGGGCACCCGCATTCTTCCACAACCAACATGCAAATATTTATAGCGCAATTGTTCTTAACCAATATGATAGACACCAAATAATGTAATCATTAGCAGAGCATTAGAGTATAAATGTATAAAGTACAAGTATACTGTAAATGGCCCCCCAACCCTAATCATCCTAATCCCTTCATGTTCTATTCTTTTCCCCCAACTTCAGGCCTGCGGGTGGTTGCTGCCTTGTGTCATACTCATCTTCATCCTCCGGACTGATGGCATGCCATCCCGGCAGCAGTTGTTGCGAGACAAGGGCGGGAAAATGTGCGTCCACATGGAAACGCCTGGCCCGTTGCCTCCAGAAGCATTCCTTCGTCTCATCGCTCTCGGCCGCCGTCTCAGCACGCTTGGCCGCCTGGGAGAAGCGAAAACGGACGTGATGGGCAGCATTTTTTGCTGGATCAGAGTTTTCAGAGAACCATATAAACAAAAGATACAAAAAGAAATGCCAATGTTCAATGATTGGTGATCCCAACCCATCCCAGAAAATAAAAATTTGCACAACCATCCACAAGTACAACGGGAAAGAAGTGCTGTATATATCACCAGCGAAGCAATCATCAAAGAAGATCAAACAACATCAAATAAAATGTAAGCAAAGTTTTTCAGTTTGAACTTTGACAATTTTTTACATCCAGTGTCTTTTCGGGCAAAACGAGTTGTCTTCGATGGCCACACATCTGACACCACCATGACGTTGTAGCGACGCAGCTGCCCCCGCCGCCCGGAGCGCCGCTGCGACGGCAGGTTGACCACTAGGGATTCGCAGGGGTCGCGAGCCCACCAGCGCGACATGGCGTTTGAGCCAGGCCTACAAAATCAAATGCTTTTGGTATCATGTCAAGTCATGTCATTTATGATCATTTAAAATCATTTATGCCTGCACCTCACTCTCCTTCGAGCCTTCCACCTCTACATATTCAATATATATATATATATATATACATTTACATAATAAGTAATTATAATTATCTATGTATGCGTGGGTGCGTGTGAGAGAGAGAGAGAGTGAGTGCCCGCGTCTAGACAAATACACTGTCACATGCATGCATGTAAAAAACAACATATACAAAAACTACTTGTATGTAGGAAGGACATATCGGCATATGTGACCGTGTTTGTGTGTGTGTGCGGCATAGCTGCCAGTTCAAGGGTGCCCAAATTGCAGTATTTTGTGACTGGGAGCGCGTCAGGTATTGATATATGACGCACCTTTGTACTAAAAAATGCCTTAAAAAAACAATAAAAAAAATAATGGTCCATTTCACGCGGATGGGCGTGCCTGCCCTTTGCACAATTTTACTGGACATAGTGTGGCTCATGAAAGCAAAGGAGCAGCAATAAAGACAGGCACCAACCTCATCAATTATACTAATTGGATCCAGCTCTGCCAACTCAACCAATGCTGGGATCATCTGGAATCTCCCACCACTTGAACTATGATGAAATGCTGACTGTGCAGCCTGGGCGCGCATGACCCTCGATCTGCAGCGTAAGGTCATCACCAGGTTTCCACTTGGTGCCTTTCTTGCTGTTAATGGCATCGTTGTCCATGCCTGCCCCAGGATCCCCAGGATCCCCAGGATCCCTAGGCCTCCCAGGCCTCCCTGATTGATGATTGATGTGAAACAAGTTGAAACTGATTCACAGCATCTCTGCTCCAAGTCGCTTGCGATTTTCACCTTAATGGTCCACTGCTCCGCCATGGCGCCAAAATGACACGACCCCTTGGTCCGTTCTCGGCGCAAAATTCAACAAAATGGCTGCAAGAAGGAGCCACACATTGTCGAACTGGATGATTCACATCTTGTCTGGGTTGGTCGGAGTCTGGGCTTCCTGGTACAATCCGTGTAATCATTTTTGACTCCTGTCTGCCACGGGTCCTCTGACTGTGTGACTTCATGTTTGTGTATTGCATGGTCAAAAAAAATGCCTGCAACTTATTTGCTTTACTCATTTTTACAGCGGGAAAAAACGTGTACATATACAATATAAATATATATATATACATACAATATATATATTATATATATTATATTTATATATATATATATATATGCACGCTGTATTTATTATATAAACATATAAACCACTTGTTCATAACATAGGTGTGGTCAACATTTTCTTACTGTTGCTTGGGTTGGGCAGCTGTCCTTAAGCACTGGATTGACATTGCCGCCTTCGCCCAACGGAAACCACATCTTCACCACAACCTCTGCCAAGCTGGGGACATGGATTGAGGCTACAGGTAGAGCTTGGATCATCTTAGATTCCCATGATATAATCATGACATCCCATGGCAAAATGTGCGAATAGCATCAAATAGCATCAAATAGCATCACATATTATGCTGTTTGGAACTGTCCATTCCGTGGTCCCTATCTTCATCCGATATCTTAGATGTCTTAGACCTGATAAAGGATAAATCAGGATCATGATAAATCATGATACAACAAATTGTAGAATCAAACCCAATTCCGTGATCCGCATCTTTTGGTAGCCCCGCTGTGACTTTTGCGGCTGTCAGTGGCTACGCTACAATGGATTTGAGTCCTCTTCTGCAGGAACATCTGCATCATCGGCCCAATTTCATGCTGCTTAAACGTCTTGCCGCACTTCTCAAAGGCACAATCCATTGACTTCGCAGCCATTTATGGGAAAATGCCAGCCGGGCAAGCTCACCTACTACACTACCTAAACATCTGCTGCGCGTCAGATCAGAAGTGTGGCAAAGCTTTGATGAGCCTTGTAGCAGTAGCACCTCGCGTGGTGGTTTGGTCTGGATCCCTGCATCCATCGGGTGTTGGGGATGTTTCGGAGTCAAGTCCTGGAAAGAACCAACGATACAGATCGATACGGTACAAGTAGAACTAACTACATTGCTTTCTTATGAAACATGACCAGCTTTGGAAGAACCCCCGGAACTCCCTGTATGGGTTTGCCGATGTGGCCCCATTTGGTTGATCATCCTTTTCCCTCAAAATTGCCATGTTGTGGTTAAATTCCTCATTTTCAGACACACCCATGTTTCCGCTTTTCGGGCAATCATGTGCGGGTATACGGTATACCGTACAGTATACCCCCCCCAAAAAAAAAATATATATATATATATACGTATATATATATAGCATGTGTACTTGGGGGAACTGAGGTGCTCCATTTTTAGACAAACCCATCAGGTCATGCCTCAGCGTTTGCGCCGGCGCCGCCGGCTGCGGCGCGAGCTGCTGGAGCGTCTGGCAGTGTGATGCAGTATGTAGGATGTTCTATGTGTTGTTCTGTTTATATTTATAAGTTTATAAGAGTTAATTGATGTAATAATTGCGTTTGTGTTTGCATTTTAGGCTTTCTTGAAATGGAAGCAGCCCAAAACCATCCAACATACAGTATTCCTAAATGACATTAAATGACATGTTTAGGGATGTTTAGGGGAGAAACCAACCGTGGAGTAGGACCGAGGGGTACCTCGCCTTCGCCGTGCGCGAGTGGGCACTTGCTGGCCCAGCTGTGCCTCCGTCACCAGAGGGTAGTCTTGGAAATTCATCCGTTTATATAGATGATTTATATCAATTTCTATATTTACATTGATTTATATATATATAGATTCCTATCAAGAATGGTGTTTTTTCCACAGCTATGTCAAATTAACAAAGGATACCCGAACTATCTTCAATAGTACCTGCGTCAATGCAGCGACATCTTTACGGTCATGTCCTTTCCTGCCACCTGGCCTTTCCATCCCTTTCCCTTACAAAGCTGGTTCTCCTGGCATACCCATCCATGGCCATATCAAATGAACCCAATTTTTCCGCCAGGCAATCTGTACAAGTCTGGTCCCACAAAACGGGACACGAATGGATACGACCCAAAACGACCACGTCTTCCCACGGTCACTACGGGGATCTCCACGGTCTACGGATCTACGGGGTGATGAGCACGCAGCAGGTGGGACAAATGGCGACGGCCGCATTTCCCGTGGCATTTCCCTTGTCCGCACGAAGGAGGTCCTGTGGATCCTCAATGGTGCGCTTGGCCTTGCAGTCACTGCACGTCACAAAGATGTGCTCTGGCGTTCGGCCCTCCAAACGGATCTCGGACATGAAGGCCTGAGACATGATCTCGGGATAACATCAAAATATATCAAAATATCAATGGATCAGTTGCAAAACCAGCAACCTGCAGCGTGAAATGATGTGAAATGTATTGAAGAGTGCCAAATGGTTCAAGATATCTCAAGATTCATTAGACCATAGCCATGGGCCATAGATCATGAAATATCGTGAGCCTTGTAAATTGCCGCCAGCGTTCTGTACTTTTCACTACCAGATCTCATTATGAAGCACACTGCCAATATCCTCCTGGTTTCACTCCAAGAATCCCTAAAAATAAATCCATTTGGTAAACCCAAAAGAAGACATCCTCAAGATCACTAAAAATTGATCTTATCAATCCTCCAAAAAGGAGTCTTACGAGTTTTATGATTAGTTTTGAATAGTTTTGACCACATTTGAACTATCACATACTATCACCAATCTCAGGGCCAAGGCTCTATCCTTCGCAGTTTCGCCCCTTCCACCTTGGTCCCTGCGAAGGTGGAGAAGATCGGGGTCCCCGCCATCACCAGCTGCTGGATCTGCTGCTTGGCCGGTGCCCCACAGTGGGACCAGGGCAGGTCCGCCGTGGGATCCGTGCCATCGTTTCGCTCCTCCTCGGAGCGGACCTCAACGAATTTTTTGCGGATCGATCGGATCTTGGAAAAAAAAATGATCCAAAGTGGATCAAGGGGGGTTCACTGGGGGTTTCCATAAATAGTCATTAATAGTGATTAATAGTGATTAATAGTGGCTAATGATGGTTTATGATGGCTGATGGCTTACTGATGGCTTACTGTAATGATTTGAAGAGGTAATGCTGAATGTGTACATTACATAGACAGAGAGGGAGAGAGGGAGAGTTATGTGTATATACTGTATACATGTGCATATATGTTCTAGATTCTAGAAACATGCATGCATACATATATCATCATATCTACATATATGTATATATAGTATGTGCGTGTGCATTATAGAACTGGAATAATAAAAAAATGATGATACAGTAGAAGTGTGAAGTGGGGATATTGACCGCTAAAATGGGGATGTCAACACAAACGGAATCAAGAACATGTTGGGAGAAGAAATGCATCCAGGTAGCAGAAGTGACGTCAGGAACAAAATGTTGCAAAGTCTTCAGAATGCTTTCCTGCAGGGTCACTGCACTTTGAGGACAACCCCGGCAGGCCCCTTGCAAGCATAATACCACCTCTCCAGTGGATCGGTCCCAGGACTTCAGCTGAACATCCCCACCATCTTCTTGGACCGAGGGTCGAATGCGATGCTCCAACACTTCCAGGATCTCTGTTGCATCTGCATCCAGAATCGTCGAATCGTCCACTTGTTGCTCTGCTTCAATATCTGGAAGGCTTTGCAAAAAATCTTTCAGTTGAGGAGCCAAGACTTGCCACTCGGTCCCTGACTGTCTGGTGATTGCTAGCCACGTGCCAGACAAACCTTCGTGCACAAGGACGTCTTGCACACCCGGCACTTCCAGCAACTGCGACTTGGTGCTCTTTGGGACGCCGGTGTCACTTTGAAATTTCCAAACGTTTGGATTTGGCGTCTCCTGAAATGCCCAGGTACCAGCACTGCGGCCACTCCAACACAGCACACGGGCCACTTGCCGTCTGAACGGTGAGGAAAAGCCTTTTAGCATCTCACGAGGCTAGCGCCGTAGGTCTGTGAAGTCAAGAGACAGTCAGAAATAAGAACTTAGATGAACTTACTACTGCATTGGCATCATCTGTGGCTGGTTTATAGTTTATGGGATTTCCATATGGAATTAATCCCCAATATGTTGTAATGTGTTGGATCTGTGGCTGCTTCATCTTGCTGTCCTTTTTTCTTTTCATTATCTTGTAGCAGTCTGACCAGCTCTGCGTGTCTTAGGATTTTGGTATTTTAATAACTTAGCATTGGTAACAAGTAGGACTGCCGTCAATAAGAGTACCGGAAAGGGCACAGGACACATCTAAGGCCAGCCCGAAAACTGGTTGTGGACCTCCCCAACGTGTTGACATGACTGTTCTTCCATAATATATATATATACATGTTTGATCATGTTTGTATTCACAAACTCCTGATAACCACACGCACTCACAATGCCCCGCTGATTTTTGTTGCATGTCTCGACGAGAGCGTTAATATAGCGTTAATTCACATGCATTGTAAAGCAAATGATAGGCCCATGTGTGGCACTCTGTCAAAGTCTGCAAGCAATGGAGATGAAATGGCCGAGGTGCATAGAGTGCACGGCTCTGAGGAAAAGACTTCACCCTAATATTCAATATGCAAGGTTATTCTCATCTTTATGAAGCTCAAAGCAAGCCGAAATATATAGCTGGGTAAATTATAATAATTCACTAACCTGAAATAAGGCAATTTTGGATGATTTCGCTTATTCACCATGATTCCAGTGAGGTCGCAGTGAGGTCGTTATAATTTGCCTAGGGTTTGTGAATGGATGTGAGTTTCAGAAAACTGCAAGCTATAAAAACAGGAATCAAATCGTAACTGCCTGTTACTGAGGCCTCAAGTTTCTTCAACTTGCTTGGTGTTCGACATTCACAACAAAGGCTATATAAAGCTCGCTATGATTTCCTTGTGCACATCACCTTTCCAAGGTCTACCGGTTATTTTTAACAGGCGCTGCAGATCGGCACGTGACAAAATAGCCACAGCCGCCGTGCACAACAGCCGCAACACCACAGCCGAAGGCCTGAGAGAAGTGTTGCGCGAAAGCATCAAAGTGTTGAGCCATGAGGATTTGCATGACCTCGGACAGTCATGGATGCACGTGGATTGTATTGTATATATTGTATATTAGTACACATGTAATAATAATGATTAATAATAATAATAAATATATATATAATAACAATAATAATAATAATAGAAATAATTTATCTATGTTATTTTGCACACAGGATTGCACAGGCAACCGTAAGTTGACAAGTCACTTTGTATGATCGAACCAGCATGCAGTGGATCAACATGAAACAATTCAGGAATGGCTGAGGATGCATGTTTTTGCACCTCTGAGATAGCCATCATGAATCATAAGTCTCTCTTTTAAATAAAAACATCACGAGTTCCAATAAAACATGACTTCGGAAATCAGGACTTGATCATAAATAATCATAAACACATATACCCTCTGGTTATTTAACATAGCCATGGAAAATGGCCCATTTATAGATGGTTTACCTGGTACCTATTAAAAATGGTGATTTTCCATGGCTATGTTAAATAACCAGATGGTAAATAGAAGATCCCACCAAGCTCCCAAGATGCCACCCTTCTCCATCCTTCTCCCTTTTCTTCTTGCAGCCAAGCGGTACCCTCGAATGGTGCGCCCCATGCCCCGGGCCCGTGGAGCGATGCGCCAAGGCATGGCAAAACTCGCCGAACCAAAAGCTGCTCTCCGCTGCGGGGCGCAGCCCGGCAGAGAACAGCAAGGGCCAATGGCGCCGCGCACCGTGGTGGCAATCGCCTCAAAACTGGAGACTCGGAGTCTCCAAAGCACTGATAGCACTGGTCATAGGACAACATGATACAACTAAAATCAACTAATGTGGTAAAACATGGTAAAACCAATAAACTTAAACCAGCCCAAAATCACAATGGGTGGGATTGAAACCATCCGCAAATGATAGGTTGATTATTGATGATTATTGGGTTTCCATATTGTACGGATATCATTCTTCATTATATACCATGATTTAGGGCTTAAATGATAATTATCCGGGATATGCAGTATGGGGAATCTAGGAAAATAAGTTAATGGCGATGACGATGGCAATGACCACCAATTCCGAAACAAGCTGCAAATAGCATCAAATAGCATGATGTAGCTGAGATTCAAGCGGCATATCATGGGGGCAAGTTCCAATTCAAAATTGTAGTTCAACAAGTTTAGTGGTGGCATATAGCCAAGAATGCCAACAATATATGCCAATATAGTATTTAAAAAAAAATCAGGGATCCCAAAATGAAAACAATCCACTACTCGCCTAATATTTCACAGGATGTATCTAATATCAGGGGCAAAGGATTATGTCATCAGGATGAGATGCTGCTCTTGTGATGCAGTTTCAGAAATGGCAAATCAATGCAAATCATCATATCACAAAGTGCCATCCAAATATGGCCAACAGCTCACTGCAGCTAACTTGCCATCTGCCTTATAAAGCTCATTAGAGATTCTTTATTGAATGGCATTCCCTTCCCAGTTCAGTCTCACGCCCACCTTTATCATCCTGCGTCGTCACCACATCTCCATTGACGATGGCCACACAGTCGCAGTCCAACTGAAAGACGGACACCAAGCCCCTCAGCGGTGGCTTTGAAGGTTATTAATCGTTCCAGCTAGGGATGGAAGAGGCCATCCATTTTCACTGTTTTTGGAAGCACATTTATTCCTTTTGTGCTGGACTTCGAGCCCTTCCTCAAACCATTAAGACAACGGCGCAAAAGCATGCAAAAGTGCCAAAAAATGCAGCAGAAGCGCGGAAAACAACCAAGAGAAATGTCAAACGCCCACGGGTCGACACGCCGACCAAAAAGAGAGCGCCACAGCTTTATACTTTAGGCACTTTAGGCTTTCAGGGAGCGTCACCTTTTTCGTGCTCTGTATGGTTTTTTGGCACACTTGATGTTCCAGGCCAACGAGTTATCAGTTATCACAGTGCTGGCAAAGGTCTGCAGCACCACGGCCAGGTCGTCCAGCTCTTTCTCCGAAGCATCCTCAGCGGATACTGCACAGAGTGGATTGATACAAGGGGGAGGAGAAAAAAAAAAAACATTTAAAAAATGGAGGAGGAAAAAAAAAACATTTGAGAGACTGTGATATTAAAACGTATTAAAACCCTACCCTATGGTTCCCTGCTCTAATTTTCCGCAACGATCGTAAACCCCAATCCATTGATCCTCTGATGGTCCTCCCTGGATGACTCCCATGATATCAGTTTCAGCTGCGCAGCATCAATAGGATCAGCCCACTTTTCTTGGCAGATTCTAAGTTGTCCCACGAGGGGTTGGAGTGGTATTTCATGGTATTTCAAATGGCCAGCAAGCCAAGCTGTTCCGGACACTTTGGCTCCCGGCTTCGGCTGTTTCTGCCAAAGCCCCCAACCCCAGGCCCCATTCAAATGCCGTGCAGATCCGTGCAGAGACTGACCAAGCTCAACATTCGATGGTCTGTGGATTCTCTCGGTCCGAGATGGTCCGAGATCACACAGAAAATCGTAGTCGTAGCTGGTGGTCAGTGATCAAAACTTAGTCACCGGGAACTCCTGCAACACGCCGCTACACTGTCTGTGCCAGGTGCCCAGCGACCAATAGGGATCGTTGGGCTGCTGGGGTCGGGGGATGTCCTGGGCGACTGGTCTTCAGCCGAGCCCAAGCCTAACCGTTGGCTACGGCTACCTCGAACTCACCCTCGAGTCCAAAAAAGGAGGGCGGACAGCACGGAGCCAACGAATTCTTTGTGAATTATTTAATTATGGGTTTTATGGGAGATTGAAGTTGCAAAGGAAGCACTAGACAATGAGAAGCCTCCTCTCAGCATCAATCTCAGCATCAATCTGATCAAGAGCTTTTAGCCAGCTCAAATAAAGATGTGCCTGATCTTCCTGGAACCTGCGCCCGTCTTGTTGGTTCAGAACAACATGCAGCCGAGGGGTTCCTCAACCAATATATAATATCACGAAATCTATGATGAACTGGTGGTTTGTTTAAGTCAGAGACTTAGTAGTCCAGAAACCCGTTCACATATTTAACAATTTTGAACAAATCATCTTACTACGCGTGATCAACCTGGGGCACCCCCTTGATCACAAAGCACCAACACGATCCTACAATGAAAGACTTTGGAATGCAGGCCCAACGCCTTCCCAATCGACAACCCGTTCTGCAGCCATAACAACAAACCAGGCCAGCAACCGGCAACCGGGGCAAGCGGAGTAAGCGGAGTAACCGGGGGTAACCGGGGTAACCACTTGCCTCCACATTTTGTGGGAGATGAAGTCCTCGATCTCCTCACGATCTTGCTGAATGAGTGAGCAACGTTGCGAAATCTGTGGAGTCAAGTGGGTATGGATCAGAATGACCTCCACGAATGGGATTGTTGGAACAAAAACCAGCAAAATGTGCAGGCCCCTGGATCTCCATGTTGGTAAGTTTTGTGCACATCTGACCCTGCATCAAAGTGCCATCATATCATTATCCATGTTTCCGTTTATTTCTAATGAGGCTTCTGGCACGTCAGAGCCTGCAAAGCAATCAACATGTGACATCATGACATGTGGGCATCATGGAACTGCTAAGAAGTCATTGGAGTGCTATAAAAACATTTAAAAACTATGGAAAGCTATGGCTATGGGCCTGGGGACATGAACCAACAGCAGCCAAGGATGAGATCCCCAAGCTGTGTCAGCAAAGGGGCTGAGGCTGTGATCCACTGCACACTGGAGACTTCGTGGTCTGGCTCTTTGCCAGGTTCATGTTGCTGAAGATAGCACCTCCCACAAGGTCACTCATACCCGGAAACAGCGTGGTCACCGTTCTTGCTTTGACCCACCCCCACCAAAGAAAAAAAGACACAACGTTGTCGGCGTCGTCGTCGTCATCGTCGTCGTCGTCGTCGTCATCGTCATCATCATCATCATCATCATCATCATCATCGTCATCGTCATCGTCATCATCAGCATCTTCTTCTTCATCTTCATTTTCATCTTCATCATCATCAATCCATCTAACCACAACCATCACCCAGCCGGCCCAGCCTGTAGATCCGGAAGCCATTGCGCACGGTAGCTAGGAGCTCCCCCGTGCGCACTTTGTAGCCGGACTCCTCCCAAGTCTCCCTCTGGGCTGTGCGCATAGCTGGCTCGCGCCAGTCTGTCTGCCCTGAGGGGCTACCGATGGTAATGGAGTTTGAGACTGGGATGCCCACTGGCTGCACAAGGCCACATTGGTTTCAAGTGGGGCCCCAAAACAAGCCAAACTGACACTTGAAGGAGGCAAATCTCTGTGGCTTTGAATTCCATTGAACCGCTGGGCCACCAAAAACCTTGAGAAGCGATCCTGCCTCCTGGGATGTCGAACTTGTTCCCATCATATGTCAACTTGATCACAAGCATCTTGTTGCCGTCTGTGATAAAGCAGCCTTTTCAAGTAATTAGAAGGAATTGAAAGGAAATGGCAAATTCCCCAGAGGTGTTCATAGGTGTCCACTGAACACACCGGTTTGTGACCCAAATTGGGAGAGATTTCAAGAGTTGTCGGCTAGATCTGGCCCTGCAATCCTATCAATGGTGATGCAATAGAGCAAGCGGATGCAAGTGGATACTGCAATTAATCTTAGTGAAGAGCGACATCAAAAAATGATGATTTTTTATCTGAAAATTCTTTTGAAACATCCAGTTGTAAGTTCCTTCAAACCCATCAATGATCCATATTTTTGCAGGATTTCCAATGACAGCACCACATCTTTTTTCCCAAATTCATAGCCGCCGTAGATCCAGGATCCCCAGGATCCAGCCTGCATCAGCAGGGGAGGCATCACTCACCGATCTCTCCGGCTTCGCCATCAGGAAATAGATCACCAGGGAGATGATGTGTCCAAGCATCACCACGGCGCCCATGGCGCCAGCGCAACTCGATTTGAAAACTCGGAGAAAATCGAGTTTGGATCAGACTCTGAGGCAAAATATGGCTGCAGGATGAAGTCAAATCATGAAGACTTTTATGGAGATGGAGATATTGATAGCTATACACTGATTCATTTACATGTATATGTATATATATATGGATATAGACAGATAGATATCAGAATGTGATTTAATGATCTACTCAATTTACTCCCAGCGTTTCCGCTTTCCGAACTGTGCTGACGGGTCGCATATCCTCGGGCCAGCTCCAAGCCTCTCATCTCTAAGCGTTGCACACGGTACACGGCCACACGCTCGCCACGCCTGGAGTCTGGAGCGGATAGATCATCTGCCATGGGAATTTGGAATCCAAACATCATTGCTATATGATGGATATACCCTTTGGTAATTTAACATAGCTATTGAAAATGGCCATAGAAATATATAGAAATCCGCCCACACCGCTTTGGCGGTGAAGGCGTGCTTATTGGGGGGCAAAACAGCAACACTAGATGCTCAATGACATTTGTTAATATAGCAGGCGCTATATCAGCTTTAGCTGGGTTGTGTTTTCAAAGATCGGTTGCCCACCGAGACCAGAATAC
>Ga0126342_10001782_pt1 | contig 31631 bp, 18 predicted proteins | sample Cyp1metagenome_FD_92528 | JGI IMG/M metagenome (GOLD analysis project Ga0126342, IMG submission 92528) | Coral microbial communities from Lord Howe Island, Old Settlement Bay, Australia - Cyphastrea 1 metagenome | ecosystem: Host-associated > Invertebrates > Cnidaria > Coral ...
CAATAGGGGAATCCCCCAAAAAAACATAGTATGATTTTCATCCCCCCATTGGGGATGGTGTTTTTCTAGGGATTCCCCTGGTTTGGATTGGCTAATCCCCAATGAATATTGGGTAGGATTTTTCATCCCCAATATAATCATCAAGCAGCAGGAGTTTTTGAACACTGCTCAATTCTATAAAATTGAGGTCTCGTCCGGAAATAGTGGATTTGATTTTTACAAAACATATGGAAGATAAAAGCATTGATGAAAACTTACATATGGAAGATAAAAGCAACATAAACCAACTATCATGGGGAGTGTCACCAGCAATGTGACATCTGTTCCAACACATAAAGCGACGGAGTAATCGCTTCCAAAGTTTTTGTCAAGGTTGCCATCCAGGTCAAGGTTGGTGATTCTCCCTGAGAACATGTTTTTAACCATCTTCAAAATGGTTAGGATGTATATAATAGATAGATCTATATATATATATATTATATTATATATTATATATTATATATTATATATTATATATTATATTATATATATATGTGTCTATCCATTATTTTCGATCTTTTGGGGAAGCCTCAGATACTTTTTTTTCGGATAAATGAACGGTATATCTGGTATATGTCCATGGAATCCGATGGGTGTCCGCCACTTCCACCGCAAAAAATGTCCTGGTAGTCCTGCACGATTCGACGATGCTGCGATGCTGGAGCAGGGTTGGGTTCCCAAAAATGGATACAAAGGCGGCCTCAAAGGAATAATATGGAATTTTATGGCATGATGTGAAAATGGATACCATAAATGATGGATTAGATTTCTATACCCAATTTTTTCAAATGTGGTTTTGAGTTTCCATCTTCAGTTTTGAGTCATGCTCATATCTCTCGACTCAGTGAGGTGAAGTTCGGCAGATTTCGGCAGAAAAACCCGGGACCCAGGGACCATCGGCTTGCCATAGATGACCCCACTGATTTCCCCACCACACTGGCCCAATGGATGATGGGATTGGGAGTTTTACCCCGGTGAAGTTTGACATAAATGACCAACCTATGCTTGGCCCAATCGAGGCCTCATTTTCAGCCCGTTCTGGTAAAGCCAATTATTGAATTGGGCCCCCTACTACTTATAGATGGGGCCTGTAGATCTATGTATATAGGCTATACAGGTACATGTGCATTGTCGTTTAAAGCCTCAATTTACATGTGGTAAAGGGCCATATGTTCAGTTACTGAAAAACCTCAGTTGATGGTTGATGGGGACCACCGTTGACCCCAGTTTTGTTGTTCTTGGACCTGATGCATCGCCTACCAAGATATTTTTACTGCTTGTCTTATCCATTGATTCGGTTCCCAAAAAAGACAAATTTATAGCTGATCAGCAAGCATAGCTAGTCCCAGAAATTGATGGAACTGGTCTAAGGGCACAGGAAACCTCCATATTTGATGTTTTTTCATGGTGAAAACAACAGTTTCCACCTAGCGATTTTCACCATATGTGACCATCCCAAACACAAGGCCGGACCTATACACATGGCTTTGTCTGAGAAGGTATACTCCCAAATAACCACTTTCACAGGGAAAATGATTCCAATCATTCCAATCCATTGGACTTGCGGGTTTTCCATGGTTTTCCCATACTTTTCAGACAAAGCCATATGGCAATAACAATCTTAAGCGCTGGTTTCGAGGCATTTTCAACCATAGATCATCCCCTTGTGCCGATTCTCCGAATCACCCGCCTGGAATTCCAGGAGGTCTCAGGCGAACCAGGAGAAGTGAAGCCATATTTTTGTGCCAACAAAATAAAGATTGCAATATACTATGATGATCTATATTTATGGGTTATTTCATGGGAATTAAATGGATGTCATGGGATTTACCATCTGTTTTTTTAACATAGCCATGGAAAATCCCCATTTTAAACATCTATTCCTATGGGCCATCTATACCATGGCTATGTTAGTCATAACCAGAGGGTAATTATTAAGGGTCCCACATCAATCCATTGACCGTCTGTCCTTGGGCATCACTGACCGCCCCAGCGCAGGCGGCGGCGCAAGCCACTCGGAACGTAGCAGCTGAAACGGCCACGGAAACGGCTGGAACTTCCGCTGGGATTCAAGCAACAACAAGCGGTATATCTAACCTACGACTATGATACTTATATATATATATAATTGATATCTGTATGTGTATAGATACTTACATTGCATTACATTGCATTGCATAACATTACCGTACATAACATTATACATATCACAGAACATAATATAATATATATATATATACATACTATATTAATTGTATACATATATATATATATATATATATTGGGTACAACGTGTTTCACCGCCCCCACCTAGTGTTTTCAAGTATTCTATATGTGCACGTTTCAGAGATGTTGTGCACATGTCAGAGATGTTGTGCACGTGTCACAAATTTGTGCACGTTTCACAAGCCCCCTAATAACGTTCGTGTTCAACTGTATCCACACTGAGCGCATTCTAATCAGCAAAAGCATTGGGGCGATCAAACACGTTCTCCCGTATTAATTATATAATATGTATTATATAATTAAATTATATATAATATTATGTATACTATATCTATACATATATTATATAATACATACAGAGGGAGAGAGAGACACACACAATCATAGACATGCTGCAAAGATTATAACCCGACTAAAAATATGGGAAACTATTCACCAATCAAAATTAAACAAGCGACTGGTTTCAGAGATACAAGCGACTTGGACGGGGAGATGGCTCGAACTTCCAAGGAGTACCTTCTTTTGATCGGTTGCGAAAAGAGAGATGGTGCTTAAAGTCAGGTGGACAGTGACCAAAATTCTTCACACACCCCAAAGTGGATGATTGAATACCAAAAAAAGGTCAATTGCGTGGGTCCACTTAAATGGATAATTGCATCGTTTTTGATCCATACCCGCAGTGTTTCTTGCCATTGGCCCGGGGACACCAAAAAAAGCTTCTTGTCTCTAGAGCCACGCAACGAATATGTTTTCTCCTGCGTTTATATCCATAGGATAGCCATGGCATATAAATGTCAAATCAGTTCATATGTGTATATAATGTATATGATATATATATATATGTATATATATATGAACATTTTTGTATGACCGGACACATCCATGAAATCTTTCTGTACTCCCAACACAAGAGGAACCTAAGTGATGTTCATTTGCACCTCAAAGCCCACGGGCATGTTTTCCTCAAACTCTGTTGGCACCATAAGCTGCAGGCCACGCCGGCCTTTTTCCCAATGTGATTTACATCAGTGATACTAAAAATGATCCAAATGAAGGTGAATATACCTCGTTATCCATAGTATCATAGTACTATAACTATTATCGTAGATTAGTATATATTATCTAATTGGTGGTATACCTACCCCCCTGAAAGTAATATGAAAGTCAGTTGCAATGATGACATTCCCAATATGATGGGAAATTCATAAAATTCCATGGTTCCAGTCACCACCAACCAGTTATTGGTGTATGTCATCCTTTTAATGGGATATGATCCCTTTCATGGGATATGATCCCTTTCATGGGATATTTCTTCATAGTTTTGACTCATCGAATGATCGCCTCAAGGAATCCATCGTCAATTTTTAGGGACCATCCGGCAGAGTTTTCTGTTCGCATAACCAACACGTAACTTCTTGGCATGGTTGATAAGGATTCAAATTCATAAATGTCAACTTGTCAACTGAACTATGCTGAAATGTAGATGAACTTATGGCTGATAATGTTGATAAATTTACTAAAATATACTAAATTAATGGTTGATAATGCTTTATTGGCATAAGTGTCAATGATCGGTAGACCAACTGATATTAACTGAAACTGAAATGACATTTTTTTAGCATTTTTTCAAAGCGATCAACGAATAGGGGCGGTCACAACTGGATCACTTGCCTTTCTCTTGGCCTTGGCGAAGATCGTCCCAGGTTATTCACCAGCTTGCAAGTAGTAGGGCTAGTTTAGTGGGGTCAATAGGGATTCATAGGGGTTAATAGTGGGGTATACTTCATATGATTCTCCAAGTCACCAACGTTAGGGAAGTTCTCTTAGTTTCCAAACACTTGAAGACAGCTCAATCACCTTCTGGGGTGTTTGGCGGTTGGAAATCATGCCTTAACGGCCTTGAAACCATTTCTGGGAGAAAACGGATGAATGCGCTGTAAAAAAAAAGACATGAGATGATATGAGTATATCACTGGTTGGTGGTTGACTAATCCCTCTGAAAAATGATGGAGTTCGTCAGTTGGGATGATGTTACTATTCCCAATATGATGGGAAACATAAAATTAATGTTCCAAACCACCAACCAGATCAGGTATATTCAGCAATGTATCATCGTTTTCACAGCATTACACTTGCAATTTTATCCATTTTTGGTATCCCCCAGCTGCCAACTTCCCAGTCACCGCCAGGCCCAATCAGAGATTCAATATTTGGTCAGAGGCATGCCTCAAGGCATCATTGATCTTGAAGTACTTCCTCATCCAGATACTTTGTGAAGCTAATGTCAACCCTGGATTAATAAACCCCGTTTACGGCTGTTTAATTGGGGGAGGGTAGCGTTTAAGCAAAAATTTAAGTATCACATTATGACTATTTGGGTTTAAGTATAACATTATGACTATTTGGGTTTAAGTATCACATTCTGACTATTTGGGGAGTACCCTAACAAATTAAGAAACATTAACACACCATGGATTCTTCATCCGGGATTGACATTAGCCTGAGATGGTCCCATTCACCATCATGCCGCTGGTCAAAAAACATGTTGGGACCTCCATTTTTTCGCGTTCCACTATTTCTATCAATATACCCTCTGGTAAATTAACATAGACCCTGGCAGATAGGGGTTGGAAGACTAGTTTCCATTAAAAATTTGCTATTTTCAGGGTCTATGTTTATTTACCAGAGGGTATTTCTTATTTGGAGGTTTCCTAAAATCCAACATTTTGTTCATCATTCATTTGAAAAATTGCTAGTTTCCATTAAAAAAAAAAACATCCAGCGATTGGGTCCCATGCTACGGGAAACTCTAACCCTTATTAATACCATCCAGCTATTGTTATACCATCCATCCATTGATATCATTTACCATTAGTAATCAATTTTTCTCTAGTAATCACCCACTATTTATATAATCCAGCAAAAAAAAAACATCTTCGAGGCACTGGAAGATCATGGTTTTCAGTGCTAGTTTCTAGCCCTTATCTTCCAGTGATGCCTCGAAGTTTCTACCTGTTCCAGGCCACTGGGAAGTTCACCGACCTAGGGCGTCCTACCAGTGCTGTCTTGCACCAAGTTGGGTTCTGTACACTACCCGGATTTTCTTGCTTGGTAACTATATGTTTAGTTGATGTTCAAGAAACTGCTTGGTGGTTGAGCCCTACCCTAATGGTTAATATACTGTTAATGGTTAATATATGGTTAACGATTGTTAATAACATGTTCTGGTTGGTGGTTGAGGCACCAACCCCCCTGAAAAATGATGGAGTTAGTGAAAGTCAGCCAAGGGATATGTTGGGATGATTTTTTTCTATTCCCAACTGTTTCTGGAAAGTCACAAAATTCCATGGTTCCCGTCACCAGCAACCACTTTGGAATATGTGAAAAACCCAACGAGTTTTACCCCAGTTTGATCTCGAGTCTCCAGCATCCAAAAACACATCACAAAAACATCAAAAAGAAGCAGATAAGTTGTGTTTAGTCTGATCAATGGGAATTCCAGGATCCTAAAATGGAGGTACTGTACCATATAAGACCATATTTTATGGGGATATTCCCTTACATAGGCCTTACATAGGCCTTATATTTGGTAGGTACCTCCAATTTAGGATCCTGAAATGGCCATTGATCTGATGTGGTAAAATCATGTAAAATCAGTGAGTACTGTAACCATACCTCTTATCTCTGAAAAACTCTGAAAACATCATCTTATATTTCTTTTGGGGCGGGTTTGATTCTGAAAACAGCTATGATTTTGGGCCTTACCATGGCACGCCGCACCGCCAATCGTCCCAGGTGCACAACGGGCAATGTCACAGATAGTTGCAGATTTTCCGTGGCCGGACAGCAAACACTTCACAGCCCCAAGCAGCTGCAACGAGAGCTTCTGAGGCAGTGGGAGCTCCTGCACATCATTGCACATCCGATTCTCACCAAAGTTACCCTCTTCGGTGAATTAACATAGAATTAACATAGATTCTATGACATAGATATGCAAAACAATGGAAAACTCCAGACATTTATTATAGATCGTTTACCTTGGGAAAGCATGGGGTTTTCCAGAAATCTTTGTCAATCCACTGCAGAGTTCAGCCCCTGGAAATTGTGGAAACGTGTATACGAGCACCTTTGGGAGAAATTATGGGGAATATACCCGTTTATACTGTAATATACTGTATTTTGTCCACAACCTTGCATTTCAATGGGAGACTAGCAACCAGCTTGATTTTGCCATAGAATTCTGGCTAAGTAGATATCTTACTAGCTGGAAGATGAGGTTGGTCATTGGGCCAACAAATTGGGCTGAAAACAGAGCAAAGAACAGAAAGCGAAATGGTTAGAAAATCCACAGGAATAAATGTCAAAACTAACAGGCATAGCAATATGAAGAACCGTGTAGCGCCAAAAAAAACACCAGCTGTGTTTGTTTTGTTGAGACACACTAATGAATCGACCCCTGACCCCATATGACCCCATTCGATTTCGAGTGGTGTTTCACCAAAACACCATCTGGTGCTCGACAGCATCGAGCTGCACGAAGACCCCATCGGGCCCCGACCTTCGATTCTGCGAGCGAATCTTCGTGCTCCGCAGACATCTTCGCCACATCGGCAAAAGACACATTTTCAGCTCCGGCCAGAACCTGACACAAAAAAAACGAGACACGGTGAAGCAAGGGGTTGGTTTAAGGATGTTTAAGGTACAAGTGGAAATGTAGGAAGTCATGGTTTGTACAAGGTGGTGCCCCCCTAGTTATAAACTGGTTTATAAACCCCATTAACTATAGATATATCACCTATAAACCATAGTTATTGGAATTATAAACCAACTTAGCTATCTAGGGGGCACCACCTTGTACCATCAATCATTTGGTGCTGAAAATTGTTCCTTCTAATGGTGAACCAATGCCCCACCGAGCGACAGTATGAGGGTAAAATTTGCCTTGAATAAGAATATATATATATGTGCGACTTTGATTGAACATGGAACTCTCTAAATTCCCAATTCTCATAGATTGTCATATGGATTCCAACTTTAAATATATTATAATATCACATTAATATCACATATTAATAATATACAGTAATTATAATATATAATATATATATATATATATATATATATATATAATATACAAGTACATACATTCTATCATATGGAGTTTTTCTAAAAAATGGGTGGTTCCCCGAAATCATCCAATATTAGACCATGACTGAGTTTTGAAACAACCATCGTGGTTCGGGGATCCACCAATGGATCCACAGACTTCCGTCTCAACACAGTACGGCAAAGCCCTTACAGTAAATCAAGGTAAATCATAGACGGCATATTCATCTCTGATATATCCCCACTACTAAAATCTACTAAATCAATGTAAATCCTTATATGATATACCCCAACTACTTCTTGAGAAGCTACGGCCCATTCAAACCGACCATCTCCGACCTGCCCAAGGGAGTCGCAGTACTTCTGGGACGCGAGTTCCACAAAGCTATAGTTGCTGGCTGCTTGATCCACTGGCAAATCCTGGGTCGTTTGGAGTGACCGAAGTTCGATGACTTTTTCCAATGTTGATCCGAAATAGGTGGTGGGTCTCATTCTATCTCACAAATAGGAAATATCTGCAATGGGTGGAAAACCTACCAAATAGAATCCAAATAGTTGATGTATGTTGATGTCTTAAACAGCAGGTTGCTAATGGTTGCTATACATAGAATCAGTCATGGGAAGTGGTGAGCTCCTGCTGCATTCTGTTGACATCGACCCTGCGTGATTTTTTTCAGCGTTGAGATGTCGTCTGGACATCAGATAAACCGAAGAGATCTTGTTTGGATAATGTTTGGATTAGAATATATTTGGATTCTGTTTGGATTATGTTTGGATTATAACCTAGGAGTTTTTCGATATGCTTGGATTATATTCCTCCAAAGAGATCCAAAGAGTAGGTTCTGATATTGATACACACGGCATCACATTCACACTTCCGATCTCCGGTATATGTGCCACCATTTACCAAAGAAAAGGCCGAATGTTTGTAAACCCTAATTCCCCTGCTGAGAACATATGGACTCTAGACTTACACCAAACCATACTGGCGAATGACTTCAGAAAAACGGGTTGAGCAGTGGCAGTTCATCAATGGAAATAACATAGAGATTGGTGGATCTTGATTCACAGCACCAAGCTTGCAACATATTCTCGTAACCGGTAGTACTTTTTTCACGAACAACCACCGTTCGTATTCTGGGCTGTGATGAATTGGGGAACTATCGGTTAGCTGATGTTAGCTGTACCTTTTCAGGTGTTTGGATCATTTTGGATCCATTGATTCATAGAATTGGATGATGGGAAAATTTACAGGAAAGCCCTATATTTGATGGTAAAAACCATGGTTTCCGGTTAAGATTTTCCCTTAAACCAATCCATTGAATTGATGGTTACCCAACCTGGTGATGACTAACAGTTCGCCATGGAAAAAAAAACCGCCGAGGTCAAAACCGTCTTTCCCTTTACGGGAAAGGCTGAGCGATGCCGAGACTCATACCATCCATTTACAGAACAGTACCTGATAAAGGCGACAGCATGACAGAAATGCCTTCTAGATCTTCTGAGAACATCAAGCTTAGTGACAGATTAGAAGGATTAGTGACAAATAGATAGTGAATTTAGTGAACATTTGGTATTTAGAACAAAATAATATTTAGAACATCAAGCTTTAGGGAATTGAGTGACAAATTAATGACAAAATACCGAAGCGTGCATCAAAAATACACCGTGAACATTGATTTTGACATTTCCCGTTCTACCTGTTTTGGAGTGTAGGGAAGGCTCTCAACAAAATCCTCACAAAAAAACCTAACATCCGATGAGCCGATGTGGTGTCAACAACTAGTTGTCTGTTTTGAAAGAAAGCACCACAGCACCACTGTATGTTGAATCACACGCAGCGTGAGCACTGCTTTGAACAAATACAAAATCAACAGGCCAGGTATCCTTCAACAAATAGGGCTGTTTTTGTTTCATGTGACATGCGCCAGCCACAAACATGACACGCGCCACAAAGATCTGAAAGGGATGCTACATGATGCTACCCTCTGGTAACCTAACATAACTCTGGAACATCTCCATTTTTCATGGGTAAATCCACTATTTCTATGGCCATTTTCAGTAGCAAACTGACAAGCCCAGGCAATGTTGGCTCCAGGGGGCCACGGAGCCTATAGCATGTGCATTCACGAAACATACACCCAACAATTACGGATTGATAGAATCGATTTTAGGGGTTAAAACATGGGAGTGTTCTTTGTCAAATTTCATCAGAATTGATTGTTGTGTTGGAGTGTCAAGACATACACTGGTGTATTATCATACTTCATGTATCCTCAGTTTTGTTGTTTGGGTGAGTAATTTTCCAATGATCTTCCCTTATGTTCTGATTCAAAACAGTCACGTTCCTACATTTTCCCGTTCAAACATGTTCAAACCGTTGACATTCCACATTTTCTCGGTAAAACCCTGGATTTTCATTCATTTCCCAATATTTCCCATGAAATTGACGTGTTCCCAAGCGTTTTCCCATGCGCAAAAAGGTACGAGTCCTCCAGCGGAGCACTGCTCTGAAGTCCTTCGAGGCTCTGAAGGCGTCGAGCGACAGCACAGCTGGAGAAGATGTGGCCCATGAGGCCGTAAGTGCCTGGGATATGCTGAGGAAATATGGATTAATATGGGATGAACTTAAATATGTTTCTATAATTTTCTATATGTAAGTGCCTGTTTATAATCCGTATAGACTCATTTTTTGAGGGGTAAGGAAATATGCGGAGGTTTCCTAAGTCATGGGGGTAATTACCCCTAAATCATCCAATCTGTTTTCGGATTTTCAACAATAAACCAACCATTTGGGGTACCCCTATTTTTGAAAACCCCTATGTGGTTCAACAGAGGAAATGATGGGAAATATGGGAATATCTGGGATGAATACATATATATATATATATGTGTGTATGTTAGGATGTCACTCTAACACATTTTCTTTATCCATTGTTGCTCCCTTAATTTTCCATTATTGTTCCCTTAGCTGTTCCCTTAACTTTCCATTATTGTTCCCTAAACTTTCAATTACTGTTCCCTTAACTTTCCAGTATTGTTCCCTTAACTTTCTATTATTGTTCCCTTAACTTTTCATTATTGTTCCCTCAACTGTTCCCTTCACTTTCCATTATTGTTCCTGTATGTTTGCATTATTGTATATTATTGTTACCTTGTTATTTTCGTAAAAGAGCTACAATTGTTACCTTATTGTTGCCTTGCAAAATCTTTACAGTATTGTTACCTAAAAAACCTAAATTGTTAAAAATAGTGGAAGTTTTGCAACAAAGGGAACAATAATGCAGAAAATGGAGAAAGTTAAGGGAACAATAATGCAGAACATGGAGAAAGTTAAGGGAACAGTAATGCAGAAAATGGAGGCAAACATAAGCTCTAAAGAGACCCATCAAAAACGTGCTATAGGGACATGCTACTATATATGTGAGTGCCTATTTATAATCCATATAGAAATCATATATAATTACTACCCTTTTAAGATAGGGGGGACGTACCCTAAATGTAATGTAATGTAAGCTACATGTTAGACGTATTTAAGGGAGGGGGATGTAAAAAATGTTAACTTTCATTTATGATTGAACGTACGTTCTAAAAACCTTTCATTTTAGTAGGTCCCCACCCTGTTCCCGCAATGTCCTAAAAAACCTAGGGGGACGTTCAAAATGTAAGCTTGCATTAAAAAAAAAAGAGTCAGAAGGTAAAAAAAAAAGTAAAATGATAGTCTAAGGTCTGCAAATAGCTGCAGAATTGCAAAAGATAAAAAATGTGTAAAAATGGAAACTGAAAGTTTGTAGGACCCCGAATTGCTTTGTATTTCCAATACATTCTACACTTTTTCTACACTTGTTTGATCATTTCCACATGTAACATAGAGGTACAGGAGGTATATCATTCCTTGCAAATTACTGGAAAATCCTTGAACTTCAAAAAATGTAAAATGAGATGTTGAAGGTCTTATTTACCTCCTACCTATGGGAAAACAATGGAATGCAGGTGTAACTAAGACTGTAGCCATCTTACAACTGAGGTCCATAGTTCTTTGCAGAGCATGCTCAAAATAGAGGGTAAAACTAAAGATCAAAATCATGTAACCATCCTACACCTGAGGTCCGTAATTCCTTGCAGAACATGCTCAAAATAGAAGGTAAAACTAAAGACAAAAATCATGTAACCATCCTACACCTGAGGTCCGTAATTCCTTGCAGAACATGCTCAAAATAGAAGGTAAAACTAAAGACAAAAATCATGTAACCATCCTACACATCATGTATATATATATAGTATATGTATATATATATATATATATAATCCCGAGAAAGAGACCAGGAATGTGGGAGGTGGCAAGCAGCATATGTATGCATGGTCCGAAACTGGTGCGTGTTACCAGATGTCGATGCTCAGTCAGCGCTGGTGTAGTTCCCCCAGCTATATCGATCATGGAGACTTGTAGAGTTGTCGCCCCATTTCAAGTTTCGGGAATGCATGCCTGAATATCTGGAACCTTATAACATCTTATAACCTTCAACCATTGAATTGGACTACACTTGGAAAGATGAATGCATGATTTGTTTCTATGTAAGATTCACTAGCCATGAAAACTTCTGCGTAGAAGTTTTAAGCCTGAAACAAATGATACACACATATACAAAAGTTACCCTCTGGTAATTTAACAGTTTGCTATTGAAAATGGCCCATTTATAGAGGAATTTCCCACTAAACATGGTGATTTTCCATAGTTATGTAAACGTTTACCAGAGGGTAGTTGGAAACCTGGAAATTGGCAATTTCAGTATCAATCAATCAACTGGGCCTTCATCCAATCTTGGGCCAAGTTTTTGGAGGCGTCCAAAATTCTCAGACCCAAATGGAGGGAAACTCAAAACGAAACTCACTCGACTTTCTGTGAAAATAGGTTACCCCGGTTACCCCAAAATCATCCAAAATCCAACATTATAAATGTACTAGTATAGTTTTCATAGAGTTTTCACACATGGAGGTTTCCTAAAATAGGAGATTCATGGAGATTCCCAGTTCACCATAGGTGAATTAAGTCCCTAGTCATGGTTGACTTGGATGATGGAAGGGGGTACCCCCAGGACTCTGCAGATACTTTTCGATACCCCCACCTTCTGGAAGCTCAGAAATGAAAACGGCCTTAGCCTTAAATATCCCTGGGATCGAGGTGCACCATCCATCATTCTCAGGATGTTCCTGCACTACCTGTCTGATAGGTTTGCGATAAGTTTCCCAGGTCATGGACTGCAAGCAGACCTGAGGTGAGGGGCCGGAGGATGCCAAACTGGAAATGGGTGAAAGTTTTGTCCTGTTGATTCTTGTTGAACAAACATAGGAAAAACACCAGAAAAAAAACATCGAAAAACATATACCCTCTGGTAAATTAACATAGACCCTGAACATAGCCTAGTTTTAATGGACACTAATCTTCCAACCCCTATCTGCCAGGGTCTATGTTAATTTACCAGAGGGTATCTTGAACAACACAATTAACAAATTATCCCACTTACTGCAGTATGCCTCAAAAAAATACCATACCCAGGCACTCCTTGCGCAGCACTTTTGGCTTGTCCATCCAAATGGTGGTGTGTTTCCAGTTTCATCTGCATGAAGGACATGCATTGCTCATCTTCACAGCTCTCGGAGCTGGAACCCGAAACCAGCAATCCCAATGCCACCAGAAACACCCGGTACAACAGCACCATGGCGGTGCCAAGGGTTGATAGGAAAATGGAGATAAGTTCAGCTCTGGTGGCTTTTCAGAGCTGAGAAATGTCCGCGGAAGTTGAAGTTCCTGGCATTTTCTCTACAACCATGTACTGTATGAAATGAAGAATGGAAATAACAGATAGATACAACCACTTACTCTACAACCACCTACTCTACTGCCTATCTTGTTTCCCACAACCACTTGCTCTGCAACCACTTTCCTAACCACTTGCTCTGCAACCACTTTCCTGGTTCAGAAATTCAAGAATTGAACAAAATGAAGACACAAAAAGCATCCCCAAAATTCCTATGCCTAGATCAAGCAAGTATGCAGTCGCCATCCTGAAAATCCTAAGTATCCAGCATCTCCCCCAAAATCACCTCACTTCGGAACTGCCTAGTACTGGAGTTACGAGCTAACAAATACACTATCGGATACAAGATAATGAGACAGGTTTTTCCGCTTTTTGAGAATTGACTAACTGACTAACCAGAGTCATTAAATGTCATTAACCACCATTAACCACCATTGACCACCATTAATGATGATCCTGCAAGTGCTCAGTGAGTAGCCGCCGTTTATGCGGCCGTCGTTTTTTCAGAGGCTCACTGCGGGATCCACTCGGCAGTAGGCTCAGGCTGTACATAGGCAAACTCCTGAGTTACTTCGGGCTTTTCATGGGGATTTCATGGGGATCTACCGTTTGGTTATTTAACATAGCCATGGTTTTTCGATGGCCCATAGAAATAGATGGTTTACCTATTAAAAATGGTGATTTTCCATGGCTCTGTTAAATAACCAGAAGGTAATAGGATTTTATAAGAATATCATGGGATACACTTCCCTTCTTGCCCAGTCTGAGCAAAGCATGAACATCTACTGCCTAAAAAGGTTGTCAGCTTGAAATACACAAAAATCTTAAGCTAAACTATGCTAAACTTCCGTAATACCAGAAGCAATATCATTGGATCCTTGTCCAACATTTCTGGGTAATCCTATGCCATTTTTATTGGACTATGCCAACTATTGGATTATCCGCATTGTCTCAGACTGTTGTATAACAAAATCATTGGATCCTTGTCTCAGACTTCACCCAGGATTCGATTTTGTTGGCAGGCGCGGTGAGTTAACCATCTCAGGCCAGATCGGATTCAAGTTCAGATTTTCCCTCCAAAAACATATCATCACAGAAAATGAACACAATATTATATAATATATTATTGAACACAATATTGATACGCTAGAAAACAAATACTATACAATATGATATATATATATATAATAAGAAGAAGAATGATAATAAAAATATAATAATAATAATATACAATATATATATATATATATATATAATTATCATGTGTATATATATATATACATACTGTAACATGATGGCATGCTCCACAGATCGGCAGGGTTCCTCCAAGTAGGATGGCACGTGAGGGTCGCAGCTCTCCTCGTTCTGTCAATGAGGCCCCGTTTGTCACCCCACAAAATGAATGGATATTGTCCAATATCATGGTGGGATATAATGTGATTATATGTGATTATATATGATTATATGTGAGTATATATATATATACATGTATATATATATATATATATCTATTATATTCCCCAATAATACTGGCTATAAATAATATGTGATTATATATGTATGGATCAAAATCTGGTAGCCCAATAATTGGATGGTCAATACTAAAAATTGAACCCCAAAGTCTGTGGTCCCGCAGATCTTTAATTTTGACCCGCTGAAATTTGGCTGGTTGATGTTGTTTTCAGTATTAAATATTATATATATACATATATATATATATAGAATTATATATATATATTATCCATATTTACAGTATATAATTATATCTCATTTGATACAACGACCATGAACTATCTAATTTGGGGTGCCAGAATCTTGAGCCATTAATACATAATAAATCATATGTGTTCAAAGCAAATGTTCCCTTTCACAGCAACATTCGCCAGCGCTGGCTGAGGAGTCTGAAAAAAAAATATCCGTTCATATTTCCGAGCACATAACATGTACCCTCTGGTAAATAAACATAGACCCTGAAAATCACCAATTTTTAGAGGAAACTAGTCTTCCAACCCCGAAAATAGCCAGGGTCAAACTGTAAATTTACCAGAGGGTATAAACATCAGTTAGTTAAAGTGAATGGTTTATAAACAAACTTATAACTGGGGGGGCCCATAACATAGATAACATCATCTTCTGCCTGAGTTTGGAGTGTCGGATCCAAGCCATCCCCCTTTTGGACCACATGTTCTAGTCACTAGTCATGATGGCAGGCAAAAGAGGTATTGGCTAAGGTTCCGGATTCAGATCCACTGGATAAATATCAAAAAAAACATGATAAACATGTTATGATCATGTTATGATGGCTTCTGATAGATCCACTTAAGGATAGATAAACATGTGGCCTTGTCTAATCTTTGAGTCTATCCCATGCAATTTTTGAAAATGAGACTTAGACGGCATCGAATTCTAAAGAACCGTCGCAACACCCAAACGAGATCAAGTGAGTTTGTCCAGAAATACCCTCTGGTAATTTAACATAGCTATTGAAAATGACCATTTATAGTGGATTTTCCCATTACAAAGTGTGATTTTCCATAGTTATGTTAGTTTGTCCAGAAATACATGGGAGTTGAATGGGAGTTGAGCCATCTATCCCCCATTTTTTCTTGACATAGATGGCTCAACTCAAGATTCAGAGCCATCGAATCTTTGACATCATGGGGTATACCGGACACCCATTACCCTCTGGTAATTTAACATAGCTATTGAACATGGCCGTTTTTAATGGGAAAACTCACTATAAATGGTCATTTTCAATAGCTATGTTAGTTTACCAGAGGGTAGCATTCTGGGGAAAGTGATGATGAACCGATGAACCACACTTTCGCGCTTTTTCTTCGGAAGCCATCCCGTGGACCATGTTCTCATCACAGCCACATATCCCCAATAATTAAGTCCTAAGATGTAAATATGAAGTATGACCCATAATCCAATAATGTCCTTTTGGTGGAGCTGGTCAATCCCATCTATCATCATAGAAACCTGTTGTGTTTCAGGGGTTTCTGAAGAAACCCCTCTATTAATCAACCAACCAATGGGAAAAGGACATCTCTGCCATAATCATCCCCAATATACAAACATCCCCATAATCATCTTCAGCATTCTTCAGCTATATATAGCATAATGGCATAGTAGTTTCCCAGCCCCAAAAAAAATGACCAATCCAGAGACGTCTCAAAGGGCCTCACAGGAGTAGATGCAAATCGTCCCAAAGTCCAACCTTTCCTGCAAAGGTCCTGGAAGGCTGGCAAAAATGCCGAGGATGCTTGAGATTTCCTACGGCTTTCAGCAACTTAAAGCAACAAGAACATGGCAAGTCGAAGCAGTTTTAGCATGTTTTAACCATGAAAATTTGCATTAAACCAAGAACAATGGTGGCATAACGGGGATATAATGGGAATATCATCTGGAATATCCGTAACATTACCCTCCGGTGTCATCAAACATGGCTAGCTAGGAAATCCTCGAAGTAAACAAATTCTAAAAGGGAAAACATTCCATAAATGGGGAATGTTGTGTTGAAATACCAGAGGGTACTGCAATGTAATTGTGTATTATTCTATTATATCATATTATATTGTATCAATCTGCAACTACATGTAATTACAGTTTGCAACAGGAGTGCGAAAAGTACGTTCGAAGAATAAATTTGCATGTTCAATCATGTTCATCTTCAGGCCAGAAATGTATCAGGAACCCCTATTTGTTTGCCAGCAAAATTGGTGCCATTTGCTCGGCTTGCCTGTGTGAACCGCTCGAATGAAGTGATACCATCGAACCAGCTGAAATCATATTCCCATTATTTTTCCTCATCCCAATGATTCCAATGATTTGTCAGGCCCAGAACTGGGCTTTTGAGCTACCCTCTGGTAATGACTAACGTAGCTATTGAAAATGGTCCAGTCGAAATAGTTAAGATTTACCCATGAATAATGCTGGATCTTTCCATGGCGAACTGTAAACGTTTACCAGAGGCTACCCTTTTAGTACCATAGAATTACCTTCGTTGATTTTCAGACAAATGATCGATATTCCACCCCATTGGACCCACGTCCTTTCAGCTGAGCGATCAACATGGGCTGCACCTGGCGGAGGTGCAAAATCTGGCCAAAAAAAACGGCCGCTGGGTTGGTTAAGAAACTAGTGGTGAACACTATGGTGGACTAGGGGAACTACCCTCTGGTAATTTAACATAATCATTGAAAATGGCCCAGTCGAAATAGTGAGTTTTCCCATTAATAGCATGGTGGATCTTTCCAGTTCGTTATGTAAACGTTTACCAGAGGGAATATATATATATATATATGCATATATTCACAGTTTTTCATTTCACCAGATTCTATTGATGTTTGATGATCTTTGTGGAGGAATTTCTAGACCTCCCACATGGGTCCCCTCGGAGTCAGAGATGACCTGGGAATCACAAAAGACCGACGCCTCAACGGGATGAACGAACGGTTCTTCGTTATGTGTTTGAATTTTTCATCAAAGCCTTGAGTTAATTCAGAAATATCATCGTCCAATTCCAATTCCTTATTTTTATCATATTTTCTCCAAATTTCATATGGCATCAACCATGAAGCTTGATCATATATGTATATATGATATGCATCAAGCATTGTCCATAATTCTGAAATTCCATCGGTTCATGCATCTTCCATATCTTATTTGAAACATCCAAAGTGGTTCACCATTCTGTAGCTCCCTCATGTTTCATCCAGGGCAGCCCATATTTTTAGATCTGAAACACGCGCGGAACAAGGTCCACCTGGCACTCGAAAACTCGAGGTCCACCACAGTGAGGGCACTTCGGCACATCTTCCAACTGCCGAAATTGGCAAAACCTGCCACGAAGATGCCGATGAAATGATGAAATGGTCATTTCAGTATCCAATTTATGGAGGTACGTTAGTACCATATTTCTGGCCATATGAATTGTGGGGATATTCCCTGAAGCAAAGGCCTGAAAAATAGGCCAAAAATATATGGAATCGGTACCTCCAATTTTTCTCGGTTCCTGAGTCATGACCATTGAAATGATGAAATGGGTGTATCTGAAAATTGGGTATAGCCATGTATAGCCCCAAATGGACATCCTATGTGAAGAATTCTGATCATCCATTGGATTTGGGTTTCATGCCTATCCTATTTTCAGACAAACATAGACAAACCCAAATCATGACAACTGATTCCAACAGAGCTACTCCACTTTCATAGAAACACGTTCTATTCGAGAATGGAATTTCGTGCCAATCTCAAACATCCTGCAAAAAATACGACAACCTTGTGGCCGATCCAAGTCCCATCTGAGGGAATACTTGGGGTATCATTTGCGAGTAGAATATTCCATATCATTAGATTATCCCATGTTTCATCATTTCGTCTGGGTTGTTACAATAACTCACCAAGCTGAAATAGGGTTATTTTCGGATGACTCCCAAAAAACTATCCTATGATATGAACCATCATTCCAGTGAGGTCAGGTTGTTATCATTTACGCATATGTTTGCTGTAACTTCGTGACGTTGCATAGGGTAATGATAAATCTCCGAAGATACCCTCTGGTAAATTAACTTGTTGACCCTGAAAATCACCAATGTTTAGAGGAAACTCATCTTCCAACCCCTACAAGGTTGTGCCCCCCAGTTACAAGTTGGTTTATAAACCCCATTAACTATAGATATATCTACCATAAACCATAGTTATTGAAGTTATAAACCAACTTAGCTAACTATAGGGCACCACATTGTATCTACCAGGGTCTATGTTCATTTACTGGAGGCTATATCCAACCAGCGGTGGTTTGGTCTAAGTTTCCACACCATCTCGCGACACCACCAAGGTGATAGCGAAGCACCTGGAGAAGTCCACCGGTGGCAGAAACTGGGGGATGTCGCTGGGGTGACATCCCCATAACTGGGTTACCCTCTGGTTATGACATTCACAGTTCGCCATGGTGGATCGCCATGGCCCTAATCGAAATAGATGGTTTACCGAACTTAATAGCATGGGTGGATCTTTCCATGGCGAACTGTTAGTCATAACCAAATGGTATAAAGTTATACCATGTCATAACTCATCATGTCACGCCCAAGTGGGATCCAGCTCCAGCTCTTCAAAAAAAGCTACGGCTAACCCCCCCAGTCATACCCACTTCCCAGTCGAAGATGTTTTGCTGGAAATGGGCGGTGTTCGCCGATGAAGCGAACCCTCCGAAATCCCCATGGTTTGTCATCATGTTCCCACAATGGCCATTACTTTACTAGAAAAATCTATGATTATAATAATATATTGTATATTACTATATTAATCATTACTATCATTATTTTATAGTATTAGTATTATCATCAAATTATATTGTGATAGGGGTTTTTAACCTTGTGCAAGCAATGGAATTTTCGGATGGTGACTCGGTGACTCCGAGTCTCCGACATGATTCTTGTTCAACGCATGGAAGCGGATAAATTTGGCGAAGACTGGGTCCTGAAAGAAACGGTGCTGACGGATGCTGATGTCACTGTTGCTATTGTCTGATTGTCTGGCTCATACCCGGCCTGGTTTCTACGTTTACATAACGAACTGGAAAGATCCACCATGCTATTAATGGGAAAACATCCACTATTTCGACTGGGCCATTTTCAATAGCTATGTTAAATTACCAGAGGGTACTTTGTGGTCTCTAGGACTCACACCTGTTGCAGTTTACCTGGCTCCCAAAGTCACGGGTAGCATCCCCCCTGCATCATCCATATCATCCATGGACAAATCGGATGTTCCATCCGATAACATCCGATAACCATCCAGCTATTGGGTCAGCCCCATGGCGGTCCTTCACTGACCGCTCTTCCACCCATTCTTCCACAAAATTTCCACCTAAAACGTGGCATGCTATGGGCAAGCCTAAAATCTACCCTCTGGTAATTTAACATAGCTATTGAAAATGGCCATTTACAGTGAGTTTTCCCATAAAAAATGGTGATTTTCCATAGTTATGTTAGTTTACCAGAGGGTAACATTTTTTAATGGGGAAAATGAGAATGAATGAGAATGACGAGGAGGATTCTGGTGATCCATCCCAGTTGAGGATTTCTGCATGGACAAATCCATCTGGCATCTGGCTTAAGATCAACCTTGGGACAAGTAAACTCAACTCGTTTTTCCAAGTATTCACTGGAGGACCAACTGCTAAAACAAGCTCAAATCAATGGTGGTTGGATGCCTGTCGGCTTGCAAACATCATGAAAGTTGGAACTCCCTGGTGTGCGTTCCAATGGTGCCGGAGTAGCTTTGAATAGGTTTGATGACCCGCCAACTCACGTTTGGATAATACAAGTGATCAAAGAAGCGGACAAGTGAAGGTTCATGGCAAGTTTGCTTGTAACGAGCATTGTGAGATGTATGTCACCACAAAACATAATGAATAATGATACAATCAACACGTGGGTATGATGTGCTTTCCACTGTTGGGCTGCAATGATCATCTATGATCTAGATCGTGATTCATTTATGATCTATTATAATCTACCCTCTGGTAAACTAACATAAATATTGAACATGGCCATTTATAATTGTTTTACCCATTAAAAATGGTGATGTTTCCATAGTTATGTTAGTTTACCAGAGGGTAAATCCCATTAAATCACAATTTTTGTTTGTATTTTATCCCATTAAACCACCATTAAACCACCAATAAACCACCAATAAACCACCATTAAATCTGTTTCAACCAAAAGAAGCTGCGCTGTGGCATCCGGCCGTACTTGTCCAGAGCTGCTTCAGGGTCATTTTTCACCATCTCTTGGTACCTTCAGCAGCTTCAGCACACCACAATCAGCACGGGGTTCCCTCTGCGTGGTTATCATCTGTTTCTAATATATATATATATATACATATATATATAGAGATTTACATCAAAGTGGTATTTCCTATGTCCAGGTTAGACTACCGGTGCCCCCAGAACATTTATTCAAAGCACGCTTTCCTTTGATAGTGGGTCAAAGTCTGTGAGCGAGCCACGCATAATAGTCACGTCAGTCATGTCCAGAAAAAAACTCGCTCATTGATTGGGAACGCACTTCACTCATTGCCATTTAGAGACTCCAAAAATTCTTCGTCTTCCAGGTTCCGCATCGCCAGGGATCCAAATGAACTGACCCATCGCCAGGGTGGATACCAATTGTGTCACCATTTTCCCAAACAAAATCATGGCCTCCAAATGTCTAAAATCATCCACCAATGCCAAGCCTCCAATTGCTGGTTGAAAAAAACCTAGAGTTTCCTGTAGATGTTCCTATCATAACCCATCCAGGGCCCATCCATTTATCGTCAAAATCCAGCCGTTGTGGTAATCAAAATCCAGCCGCGGCGCTCTTTCAATTTGGCGATGGATTCTTTGTCCTTTTCAAGCATGGCTCGAGCATGACACTGTGCATGAGGTTTTCACGGTGTGTTTAAGCCGCGATGTTATGAAAATGAAGGGGGACCCATAGGATCCATGTATGCTATATATGGTAACATTTACCATCAATATACCCCCAATGTTAGCATATATACCATACATGGATCCTATGGGGGATATAATTGTAATATGATTGTAATACTCGAACCCAAATCATCCATGAATTATGGTGCATTCACCATTCTAATCCTTAAACATCGATAAAAATCGAATAAAAATCGTACATTTGCCTAGCAAAATCCCGCAGCCTAGCCTAGCCGGCGCCTTGCCGCAAGCACGATGATATGGGCAACTTGTTTTCTACTCGAAGCGCAGGCGCAAGTCTTACTCAGCATAGCTGGTTTCAATCAACGTGCTTGCATGTGTTGTTCCATTTGGATGAAAATCTAAGTTATTGGAGGGAAAACTGAATAATAATAATAATAATAACAATAATAAAAATATAATAATAATAATAGTAATATATTAATAATACTAAAAATAATAATACCAATAATAACAATGATAATATATTCAAAAACAGCAACAGGCAAGTGAAAAAAGGTTGTGACTCAGTGTGACTGAAGATCGTCCAGCTGATTCCAAAACGAGGTACTCGGAGGTACCCAAAAATCAGGTCATCATGTTCCCAATCAAAATGAACAATGATCACAGTCAATTTTTGGACGCACCCAAACATAATCAAACATAGTATGGCCAAACATAGTATGGTTGATTATGGTTGCTTATTTCTCCCAAGATCAACCTATTGTATCCCGGATTTCAGACTTGGGTTTGTTGGTCACTATAGTCTATACAAGAATTCCCCCAAATAGTGAAACTCTGCGGCTCGATAAAGGACCCGGGTATGACAGACAGACCATGGTTTGCTTCAATGGGACACAGGAAAGCCATGCTTCTTCCAATAGATGTCTTGCAGTTTGTCCAGTAGATAATGCTCCATAAAACCTCAATAAATTCATCACTGGTTGGTGGTATACCTACCCCTCTAAAAAATATATTTGTCAGTTGGGATGATGACATTCCCAACATATGGAAAACTATAATTACTGTTCCAAACCACCAACCAGATCAATTTTCGATAATTTTCAGGTATCCGTGAAACGGCTGCTTCCGTACTGCCTTCTTGTCGCGGTCTGTGAGTTCGATATCTGGCAGCGTGGCATATGATGATGGTGGGCCACCAAGGCTCATAACGTGTGGATTGATTTGCAGTAGCCATGGAGACGCAGAAATCGTCATGTTCATGTTTAGATACGTTTTGATTCCAATGGTCTAAGCCTTAAATGATTAAATTTCGACATTTGGGGATGGGTCAAAACCCTGGTACCTAGTGAACCCCAAAATAGCTGGTAAATGGATGTGAATAACCCACTAAAATGTATCTATAAGTATTGACCCATACCCATTTGGGTGTCACCAGTTCCATCATCTTTTTCTGTTGGACATTGGCATATCCACAGTCTACCAAGTCATGGAATGGGCCTGTCCCATGTCATGGCCGCCATGTCATGGGCCAGACTCATAAGGACTTGTCTGCAGATAGGGTATACCCAAAAAAATTGATGCTTGATCATCAAGTTCCCTATGATTTAATGGCCATGATTGGGGGTATATCATGGTATCTCTCATTTTCAGACAGAGCCAGATTTAATCTCAACAACATCATGGTCATTCCTTGACTGCCTAGAATTTGCAGCAACAAGTTCTACTGATCCCTACCAGGTTGCAGGTGACAGTTTGGCCTGAACCTTGACCATGTGCTTTTTGTGTTTGGAAAAAACATTCAGCTCTAATGAACGAACAACCTCCGAATGCACTGAACATGACTAGAATCATACTCCAAATACTTATATGACTTCGAAGCTACAGTACATTGGATCTGGTGGAAAAGCTGGCTTTTAAGCAGCAGGCAATGCATGACCGAAACGGCCAAACAACGAAGGTCCCCTTGGATCCCAACGATGAATCGCTCCCGGTTCCGTCGGCACCTTGGACTGCATCTGCAGACTCCTTCACAGCTGCCGCATAGGCATCAGGGTCATTGCCCTCCTGGCGCTGAGTTTTTTTGCTCCAAAAAACCAGACACAATATGTGACCATGAAAACATCATCTGGTTGGTGGTGCAATAACATGTTTTAAGCCTCTTGAAAAATGATGGAGTTCGTCAATGGGATGATGAAAATCACATATATGAAATGGAAAGTCAGTGAAAATTCCATGGTTCCAGTCACCACCAACCAGATCAATTTTCAATGAGATGTCCCATCATCCATCTGGATTTTCAATGTTGAAATTCCACATTAATGTGACCATACCCCCCTAAAAACCCATATGTTTACTGTTTATTTGAATCCCAATGATCCGTATGATCATTTGCATTTCAAACTGAATTCTTGATGTTTCAAGCCTACTATTACCTTCTGGTAAACAAACATAGCTATTGAAAATGGCCATTCATAGTGGATTTACCCATAAAAAAATGTGATTTTCCATAGTTATGTCAAATTACCAGAGGGTAAATCACCATTAATCACCATGAATCACCATTAATTATCATTATCAACCACTATTAATCACTATTACCAGGCTCAGCTTGGTGCCTCCTCCGCTTTCTTTTCCGCCTCGCTCACGGAAACTTCCGCGAGCACATCCTGGCCAGGCGGCCAGGTCGTTTCACAGAGGTTTCCCACAGAAACCAACGGCATTCTTTGGTTTGCCAAAATGAGAGAAGAACATGATAAAAGCCATAGAATGCCATAGAAAACCAGAGTTAAACTATAGACAACCATAGAAAAAACATATGATTCAACCCATAAAACAAAACCATAGAAAAACCATAGAAAAACATATGCAAAGCCTTCGAACTCCAAAGTGTTGCCGTTGAACCCAGAAGAGCACCTCCTCGTCCTCCGGAGCCTCTGCAGCATCCACAGAGATCTAGCCGCAGAGTTCACGGCACGGATGCGGCCCATAGTTAGCCAATAACAATGATACCATCTGGTTATGACTAACATAGCCATGGAAAATCACCATTTTTAATAGGTAAACCCAGGTAAACCATCTATTTCTATGGGCCATTTTCCTTGGCTATGTTAAATAACCAGAGGGTACTTACGATTATGATGATACTAGATGGGGTAATGTATGTAAGCATTATGATAGCTTATATGCTTATATCATCTAAGCAATTGTTTGTATGATACTTACAATGATATTTAGATGGGGTTATAAACCTTTATAAACCAACTTATAACTTGGGCACCATCCTGTAGGTTCCCTAAAATAGCTGCTGAATGGATGGTGATTCTCGAAAGATAGTAATAAGAGGTTTTGACCCACCCGGTAAATTAACACAGACCCTGAACATAACATTTTTCTTAGTGGAAACTGGAAAACTCATTAATACAGTATTCTAACCCCTATCTGGCAGGGTCTATGTTAATTAACTGAAGGGTAAACACATTTAAGCAACAAAAACTCTAGGCAGTCAAGGAATGACCATGATGTTGTTGAGATTAAATATGGCTGTGTCTGAAAATGAGATATACCCCCCCAATCATTGAAAAATAGGGAACTTGATGATCAACCATCAATTTTTTGGGGTATATACCCTACGTTCAGACAAGATCATATCGCGATTTAACATGATTTAAGCAATCAGGCATTGATTGAACCAATAGACGTGGATTCTTTTGGCAGCGAAAATGTGGAAGTAAAACCAAGCCAGCCTCGGGCATGGCTCAACGGATGCAACATTCCATGCCGATTTCCTGTGGTCCCTGGAGCCAACCAAATCTTGACCATGCCCATCATGCCCCAGATTCAGCAACTCCTTTTCAGACCAAGCGAGGTTCTTCATCAGTCGAAACCCCTGAGACCATGTTGTAGAAGTAGACCTGCCGATTCTAAGGTGGGTACCAGGAAAAAAACAGTGAAGCACTGAAATGAAGCAAGTCCCTGGCTGGTTGGTGGTGCAATAACCATCTTGAAAAATATGAAAGACAATGGGAAGGATTATCGCATATATCATGGAAAATAAACAATGTTCCAAACCACCAATCAGCTCGTGTTTGACTCAAGATGCTCCTGCAATTCTTCCGTTTTTTTCGGATTCAATGCATCCCCATTTCGGTTGGTGATGGTAACACTCCGCAAGTTGTGACGAGATGAGCATGTCTTTGAGCATGCCGAAAAGTCGCTAAACAGAAACAGAATCCAAGAGTAAATTAGGTGAATAAAACTTCAATGAAGAGTAGAGTTTACCATCTGGTTATTTAACATAGCCATGGAAATTGACCATTTTTAATAGGTTTAACCATCTATTTCTATGGGCCATCTATACCATGGCTACGTTAGTCATAACCAGAGCTTATATCGATCATTTGCTTCTGCTGGCATTGTGGATGGCGATAATCATCCCTAGTCCAACATCTGAGGTTTGATTTCGGTAGTGGAAACGCATCTTCCCAGGAAGTGTTTGGATCCATAGGGCATGCTACGAAAGGCCAGCCACTACCAGCCGAACATCCTGTGGGCAATCTGGCCTTGTGGGCAATCAGCTCTGCGACTGTTGTAGACTCTGTAGACCCTTTGTTTATGTAAACCATCTAAGAATTCTAAGTTGAACAACTGGGGTCCTGAAGGTGCGCTTTTAACTGGATATGGCCCTTGTTAATAAGTTGCATGTTAAACTTGGGGAATGCACGATGGGCCCACAAAGGTCGATCACCCACATCTACGGCTGCTTTGAAGGTCAATTTGAATCTTGTTCGAACTGGTCAAACTGGTGCGGTATCAGCTTATATGGGTATCTCCTTCCACTTCAGAACTCCATCTCCGAAGGGGAATATGGACAGATCATCTCCCTTTTTAAGGCAACTTTATACCCACTTCTACAATTACAGTAATATCGATATCTTGTTGCTTCTTGGTTTACGTCCACTTCGCCAAGTTTAGATTGACTCACGGAAACCATGGGGCAAAACTTTATATAAAGGTCAGCAAGAACATGTGGGCAGTTTAGATTGACTCAGGAATCCCTTCCGGTCCCTTCACCCGAAAATATTCAACACCCCCCAAAAAAAAATGGTTCCAAAAAAATGTTTTTTTGTCCTCTACATCCACCAAGTCACCAAGGTTTATGATCATCCCCGATAGCCCCCAATACTAACATAACTGGTTGGTGGTTTCAACCAACCCCTTCGAACCATGATGGAGTGAAAGTCAGTTGGGATGATGATTCTTCCCAATATGATGGGAAAGTCAGAAAATTCCATGGTTCCAGTCACCACCAACCAGATGATTATTAACCATTATTAACCATTATTAACCATTATTAACCATCATTATCCCATACTAAACCAATGTTCCAGTCATGTTCCAGTCACCACCAACCAGGTTACATCATATTATGTAATATCCACTATTATTATTGTCCATTATTAACCATCATTAACCATTATTATATACTATTAACCATAACTATTATCCATTATTAACCATTATTATATATACTATTAACCATAACTATTATCCATTATTAACCATTATTATATACTATTAACATCTATTAACCATAGATTTCACCAGATCATATTTGGGTCATCTATTGGGTACCGCCAAAACGCGTTAAGCGACGCGTTACGCATCGCGGCGCGCCTCCCCCGTGGACTTCGATCGAATGCGGATCCAGTTGGGCCGCAGCGGGCGACTGCGGCAGAAAGCGCAACAGAATCACTGGGAGATCTCCAGGATCCAACAGATGGAGATATTTCTGTTGGATATATTTCTGACAAAATATGAATTTATGGATATATATATATATATAGAATCCACAAAATATGACGTTAGTACCATATTTTCTGTTCATATTTTGTGGATCAGGTCGTATATATGTTTACTGGCCATATTTTGCGGAGATATATGGCAACGTACCATATTTCTGGTCATATGAATTGTGGAGATATTCCCTGAAACATAGGGAAAAATAGGCCAAAAATATGAATGGCATCGGTAGCTCCAATTTTTCTCGGTTAGTCATGGCCATAAAGAGAACTTGGGAGCCAATGAACATCGGATGTAAGGATTGTCCGAGCATTTGAATAGACCAATTTGGGTTAAATCATTGACATTCGACACAATTGTCGAGACGTTGTTTGATCATATCCCATAGGATCCATGGTGTTGCTATATATGGTAACATGGATCCCATCAATATACTCCATTTATGTTAGCATATATACCAGCACCACGGATCCTTTGATCATATCTTTACAGTGTCACATCTCCGACACTTCCAGAGAATCGGATGCTTCCCCTGACGGCTCTCACGAGGTCGTCATGGCTCCATATGAATAACACTCGCTGGGCAATCCTCCATCAACGGGCATAACAATGACACAAAATATGGGCCCCTGGGATGTTCCATTGCTATGACATGCTAAGAGTGACACCCCAATGGCCCAAGGGCTGAAATTGGCTACAAAAAAACCCTCTGGTAATGACTAACATAACTATGGAAAATCACCATTTATAGTGAATTTTCCCATGAAAATTGTGATTTTCCATAGTTATGTTAAATTACCAGAGGGTAGAGGTAAGATCTCAGTGTTTCCCCCAATAAATCGTTTGCCTATAATGGGTTGGAGCAACCCTGACGACCTGGCTTTTTTGAATTTAGACTAAAGTCTGGTCAAATTTCATGAGTTGTTTTGGGAATCGACAGGACGAAATACAGGAGATGGTTGAATCCAAAATTCCGACAACTTTGTGGGTTGACTGATGTTGATTGGCACAAAAAGAAGGGACCAACAAGATACTTTCAACAACTAATCGGAACAATAAATGCTTTTGATATGAGTCCCAGATAACATCAGACAACATATATGTAGACACATGTAGCATATCATATATATATATACAGATTATATACAGTATATATATATATGTAATATATAATTCATGATCCTGAAGTAGATAGAATATGGATGCTAATATGGTCGTTCAATCAATGGGAATTTCAGGATCCTAAAATACTGTACCATATAAGGCCATATTCCAATTGACTTAATGGAAATTCCCATTGATCTACTGGAGTATTCAAACATATTCTGGTGGGTGGTTTCAACCCCTCTGAAAAATATTAGTCAATGGGAAGGACTATCCCATATATTATTGAAAATAACAAATGTTCCAAGCCACCAACCAGTGATTATTAACCATTATTAACCATCATTAACCATCATTAACCATCATTATCCCATACTAAACCAATGTTCCAGTCATGTTCCAGTCACCACCAACCAGATAATCATATTATGTAATATCCACCATTATTATTATCCATTATTATCCATCATTAACCATTATTATATACTATTAACCATAACTATTATCAATTTTTAACCATTATTATATACTATTAACATCTATTAACCATAGATTTCACCATAGATTTCACTAGATGATCATATTTGGGTCATCTATTGGGTACCGACTTAGCTGCGACCATCGAGCGACCATCGATCGACCATCTCCATCCTGACAACGGAATGGCTCACCTTCCGGGGAAGAATTTGGACTGAGCAGCAGCCCACCTCGGAAATAGCCAAACCGAAAGACAACACGTCTCGTTTTCATGTATTTAGCTTACTAAACATACAAAAAAAATATCAACAAATTGGGCTTTGGCATGGTTTAGTATCCTTTTTTCATATCCAATTGGGCTTTGGCATGGTTTAGTATGGTGTTTTCATACCCAAGTGGGCTTTGGCATGGTTGAATCCATCGTAGCCATCAGCCATGGCTACCGAGGATCACCAGGGGGACTACGGGGACTACTTTTCTGGGACTGGTCGGTAAAGTCGCCGACGGATCTTCCAGGTTCAAAAAACGGATCTTCTTGGCATATGTCGTGGAGACCCCAGTATGTATATATATATATATTTATAGATATTACCATGTATATATAATATATATATATATATATTATAACTATAATATATATATATATATATGTATTTTGCATTCGAGAGAAAACTGATATAACCATAGCGACCATATTCTCAAATATCAAGGTGATCCAAGATCAACATCTGCCATGTCAAAAACAGCCAAAAACGGCCTTTCCACTTGGTCCCTACAAAAAAAAATAGCCAACTGATTGACGTTGGAAACTGGCAATCCACAGAACATGACTTGTTTGGAAAAAAAAGGACAACCGACTACATCTCCTCCTAAAAGGATGTATGGTATAGTAAATCAATGCTTCTCTGTGTGTCTATACTAAAGCATCAGGTCTTCCAGTTACACGTTTGTTGGTTAAAAACAATCCCACAAAACTAAACATCTATAAACCATTGGCGTATCCTAAGCTCTGGACTCCTCAGGTGTGCGTGGTATCCGCTCCTGGTGTTTACGTCTTGGGAAATTGACCCTGAAAATCCCACCCCAAAAAAAACCTGGTATTACTATGTATTACTGAGGATTTACTCAGGATTTCTATGTAAAACCTGAGTAATACCGGTACCTGGTATCCCACCCGTTTTACGATGTTTTACTGAGGATTTATTCCTATCAGGTCCTACTGTATCACTTGAAATTTAAACCTCTGACGGTGACCAAAAAATCCACGGTGAATGATACTTGTGGCTCCATGACGCATGAGTTTTTTGTTTCCCATGATGGAAATTACCCTCTGGTAAACTAACATACAAAGTGGGGCCCCCAAGATAGCTAAGTTGGTTTATAACTCCAATAACTATGGTTTATGGTACTTATAACTATAGTTACTGGGGCTTATAAACCAACTTATAACTGGGGGGCCTCACATTGTAACTATGGAAAATCACCATTTTTAATGGGAAAATCCACAAAAAATTGCCATGTTCAATAGCTATGTAACAAATTACCAGAGGGTAATGGAACTTTCCCATGGGTGGTTATGGCAAGTTTGACCTACCCTCTGGTAATTTATGGCAAAACCCTCTGGTGAACTGGGGTTTATGGATATATCTGGTATGTCGAAACTGAGAAATTCGGCATACAGCATTTTCGGGGATGTCCATCCCCCGATAAAGATTTAGGACAATTCATATGGTTGCTCGTCAAAATGTTGACTCCTGAAAGCTGGACCAGTTCATATTCTCATGGGTGCCCTTATCTTGGGCTCCACATGGCTCTAGCGCCCATTTTTTTAAGCGCTGTGGTGGGAGGGATTTGCGTGAGAGAAAAGCAGGGGCCCGCTTCATCCCAATATATTCCAGTTCATTCAAAGTCAATGCAAAAGGACCCCCCGAAGATAAAATCCTTGACCACCCTTTCTGAGCAGGATCCATATCTGTTTCGACCGAGCCTCATTGTTGAATTCAACATGGTTTTTGCGACTTCGCTGCCATGATTTCTGGTCAAATCAGAGGTTGGAAGTGTACCGTTGGTCCAGTTATCGGCGTTAACGATTAGTTTGTCCACGATGCCTGGGGTGAACCAAGTAGTGACACCCATTGTGCACTTCGGGTTCGGAAAATCCTCAGCGATGTAAAAATTCAGCACCTCGCCGTTTGAAGTTGGCGATTTATCAACAAGAAACGGGGAACGTGATTACATCATTATCCAAAAAAATGGATTGAGTATGATTGAGCCTCCATGGGTGCTTCCTTTTCCGGCGGTGATGAGCCGCCCTTTGCTGCATTCACTGCTGCTGCCTTTGCCTGGGGCAACGCAGGATTTTCATTCTGTGCAGGGAGGATCTTTCATTGGGATTGAGCCATTGAGCTATCAACCAGGCAGAGATTCACATGAAAATTAACCAAAACACGAAACAAAAACCGAGATGCATGACTCAAAACATAGAGAATAACTACAGTAGTAACCCCAAAAGACATAGAAAACACATAGAAAAGCTGTTTAACATTGGTCCACGCATGTCCACGCTATGCTAGTGGGAAATTTACTGCTCCATCTTTCTTGGGGTGGCTAAAACA
>Ga0126342_10001783_pt1 | contig 31620 bp, 28 predicted proteins | sample Cyp1metagenome_FD_92528 | JGI IMG/M metagenome (GOLD analysis project Ga0126342, IMG submission 92528) | Coral microbial communities from Lord Howe Island, Old Settlement Bay, Australia - Cyphastrea 1 metagenome | ecosystem: Host-associated > Invertebrates > Cnidaria > Coral ...
CATTGCACTGCATTGCACTGCATTGCATTGCATTGCATTACACGTATATATATATATATTGTGTATATGTGTGTATGTATATGTGTGTATGTATATATGCGTATGTATGTGTATACGTATATAAATATGTAATATGTATATATAATTATATATATATGTACTGTATACATATGTATATATCTATGTATACATATGTGTATATGTATGTATACGTATGTATATATGTATGTATACATATATATATATGATGTGTATAATGTATATCATATGATGTATATGACGTATATGGTGTATATGATGTATCTGAATATGTATATGTGTATATTAGTATGTATTAATATGTATTATTAATATGTATATTAATATGTATATATCATATAATGATGTATTTACACTATAGAAGTATGTATGTCACAATGTATATATGGGGGTGTTTAGATGCTTAGTACTAAACACAGACCAAACCTGCGGTCCCCAGGGTTTCACATGTTGAGCCAAACCGCAGCTCGGGATAGCTCCGTGGACAGCATCAGGGTATCCAAATGACAAATACAAATAGAAGATACCCTCTGGTAAGTTAACATAACTATGGAAAATCACCATTTTCAATGGGTAAATCCACGATTTCGACTGGGCCATTTTCAATAGCTATGTTAGTCATTACCAGAGTGTAATAGAAGTGCATACAACATCCCCCACCCTGAACACCCCCTATACCAAACCCGAAGCCTCCATCCCCAATTCTCCCCCATGTCCATGCTGAAACTAAATAACTCGCCCCGGTGATGTGGTATCACACCTAGAAATATGTTTAGATACCAGTACTTAAACATGTGGTTTTATAAACACACTAATGTTTAAACATGTTTAAACATCTGGTATGAACAAATCCAGTTTAAACTCACTCACTCACTCGGATCCATCAATCCAAGCTATTTCTATTCACACCTTTCGCCTATCGATTCGTATGAAAAGTCATGCCTCAGCGAATTGGCCCACTGCCAAGTTGGATCGAAGCACCGCATGAAAGCTGACCTGGCCGATATTGGCCGATGACCATGGCGATAAACCTACCATGACTGGGGATGCTTCACCCAATTGTATCCAATTGTGGTAATATTGGTTTATGAAAAAATTGATGATTTAGTCTTTCAACTTGGAACCAATGAACTCAGCAGTATACAATAGTATACAACTGAAACATACTGAAACATACAGAAACGCATTCAGCATCAACTGTCCCGGCCAACTCGCCTCGTCTGCTGCAACACCAGTATCTAACATCCTCTGCAGCCATTCCGTTCCCAGTGCAACTTCCTTCTTCCGCATGAGGCAGTCTGGCATGCGCTTGCGCGGCGAAGATAGCTCCCCGAGACTGGCTTGACTTATATGTGTTTTTTAATGTGTTTCTCATGTGTTTCCCTTTTCTGCGGCTCATCAAAAGGCCAAGACGCTGCCGTTTGATGCTATATATGCTATGTAGTTAAAAGAACTGTATGTCAAATATGTGGCATTGATGTCACATTGATGTCACATTGATGTCACATTGATGTCCAATGTATCGATGTAAGCAGCCTGGTATTGCCAGGTAGATCTAACGTAGCTGCCAGACATTCACCAAGGGCAGGCCGCGTCTTTTTGCGCCAAAGGCCACTCACTTCGCAAGCGGATCTGCGAAACATTGACCTCAGCCAAAGCACATAGGATATGTTGCGAGCCGTGTGTGCAAATGGTATATACATGTAGAAAATCAAAACATATAGTATATACATGTATATACTATATGCTTTGATTTTCTATAATATTAAAATGATACTGATAATGATAATGATGATGGTAATGATGAGAATCATGGTAATAAAAACGGCATGATACGATACGATTTGATATGCTAAGATATGATACGATACGATATGATTTCGACGGATGTGATATGTTATGATACATCTATATGGTTTGAAGGCTGTGATGTGTTGTGATGTGATTTGATGTCATGTGAAGTGATATGTTAGAAAATGTTAGAATACGATATGACGAATCAATAATACAATATGATAAAAATTGATACAATGTATGTATATATATACAGTTATATATAGTATTATACGGTAGTGTTTGTGTGATATTGTATATTTGATATGTCATGGTATAGTAAGTAGCATATGGCGTGCATGGCGTTTTCGCGTTTTCGACTTTGCTGCCGTCTGGCGCTTCGAGTCGTCATCTGGGACGTTTCAAAGATGCCTGGAAGCCATGGCCAAACAAAGAGAGAGACCTTGGAGTCCTGGAGGCATCTGGAGGCCATTGCAACACAACAAGTTATCCCAGATATCCCAACCAGATAACAAACACCAAGCAGATATATAGCTGATATAGCTATTGAATGGATGATTTATATGGGGGATTTAATGATTTCAGATAACAAGCATTAATGATTTCAGATAACAAGCACTGGTTGGTGGTTTTACTATATATAACCATCTTGAAAAATATGATGGAGTTCGTCAATGGGAAGGATGACATCCCATATATATAATATATGAAATGGAATTTAAAAGTCGTGTTCCAAACCACCAACCAAATAACATGTATCACATTTCTTTAGGAATCCTGTTGCTCTCCAGCTAAAACTTCTTCGCCATGAAATGCTGCATCCGGGATAAAAACACCATGAAAAACACCCTTGCCAGGCCTGAAATCTTCTGGCTTCCTCTTCGGACATGACCTTCCCTTCCATGGTGCTCGGTGTGAACACCTCAGCTGTCAGCTGTTGTGGGATTATCAAAGAACCCAATTATTTGGTGGGTCAAAAGCCTGGTACTTCAGGTACCCTAAGTTATATCTGGTTATATCATATATCATGTTATATAATGGATAATGGATGGTTATTCCATGTTATTCCCCAGTCACATGGTAAATTCATAGCTTTTGATCCCCATTTGAGCAGTGTTCAAAACCCCTCTGTCATTCCATTATACTGGTTGGTTAAGAATGGGATTCCCCTATTGGATTATTAAATACCCAATATGAAGGGTAGTATAATCCCCGAACTAATCATCAACCAACAGGGGTTTAGCAGCCACTGCTCATTTGTTTCGCTCTTCCCTGACATCTCTGCTGCACGCAGAGAGCAACCAGTCTCAGGACGCGCGGCTTTCTCGGACGCCTGCTTTTTCGCTGCCAGCTTTGCAGCCTCGTCTGACGGTCTGAAGGGTGTGAGGTACCAAGAAAAACAACAACAAACAAATGTTGGTCAATGTTGGTCATGGATGTGAGAAAGCTGTTGAATGTTGATGTACATGATGTACATATTATGATGTAATAAAAGTATATAAAAGTATGAAAAGCTTGTGAAAAAGTGAAAAAATACTGCCTCTCTTCTTTCTCTGTCCTTCCTCTTTTCCAATATCCGAGCAGTCTCCTCAAAATGCGAAAGAATCTTTTGTTGCCCCGAACTTGCGGACCGAACACAATTTGGATCACCAATTTTTTGGTGATGATTCGTGATACAATTCAAAAACAGAACGCGTACATGGAGGTTTCCTGAAATATCAATATCTGAAATATAGGTACCCCAAACCACTGGTTTTCCCATTGATAACCAAATCGTGCCAGGTTTGTTGCGGTGGTTGTCCTCTTTCTTTATGACGTGTCTGGCTTGCGGTTGGCCTGGCAGAGGGGACTTGGAGTAGCAGCTACGGCAGCTGCAAGCAACTCCCACCAGCCTTGAGAGTTCCGAACTATGATGAAGCTGACCTGCAATACCAGCATGATCCAGCATGATCCAGCATGCTAGTCAGAAAAATCCATGTCATGTGGAGAAACTCATGAGAAATATCTCGCGTCTGCTGGGCACCTCATCCCCCTTTGCCAAGCCAAACATTTGCCGTCTGCAAGCAGTGAGCTGCAAACACGCATTGAAAGCCACGTGCGTTTGTGGAAAAATCTGGGATACCACACCTTATGGCCTTATTGCAATGTTAATAGGAAGAATATGGACGAATGATCAAAAACCATGGGGATTTTGTGGTACCCTGTTTTCAGGCAAACCCATTTTGCATTCTGATAGAACAATTGTATTCAGTGGGTTTCTTTGAGCATACTTTACGCAGGAAACCACTTGAAACCATGGGTTTTAACCATCCTAGCATGGAGGGATTCCTGCAAATCTTCCCGTAAACCAATTCTGAAATGCAAGAATGTCATGGAGCGCCTGTGAATGAACACGTCCATGCCATATCTCATCTTTGCATCGTCGCATTCGATGAAACCGAATCCCTCAGCAAACAGCAAAGACATGGAGCGTGTCTATCTGAGAAAGGGGATACCGGGGATACCTCAACCACCAAAACAAACCATGAAGTGGTTGACGGTGTACTTTAGACGTACACAATTTCGAAATGCTTGACCAAACATGTTTAGAAGAATTCCGGTTTCTCCCCTCAGTATCTGGCCTGACTCTCATTGTAGTCTCGAATCAGTCCTCAGCTGGTGCAAGCAAATGTTAAGTTCCAAAGGGCTTTGGAGCTTTCAAGCCTTCCCCCCCAAAAAAATGAATCAATTTGAGGAAACAGACCAGGCGCTGCCGAGCTGCCATAGTATCTTTCTTCTGTTTCTGGAGGTGCTGAAACATTGGCAGACTCCTCAATTGCATTCAATTGCCGCGTTGCATCACAGACCTAATTAAGCAAAACTAATTAATCCCGTCCGTCTCCCAACACTAAATGTACCTCCAATATCAAAAAGTAGGGTAACTTTTCAATTTTGAGGGCTTTCAGATTGGCCAATTTGATTTTTTTTGGTCCCCTTTAGGGAACAATTTAAAAATGAATATCCCTTTTGAAGGTTAGTTTTAACATGTTTTAACATGTTTTAACATGTTTTAACCCCCTAACAATAAAAGCTAGTCAACGATAGTCAACGCCTTGTTGTTCTCTATTAGGATTTAAATCAAACATTTTCCCCCAAACAGTCTGTCCACACTGATGGGTTCTTACGGTAGGTGTAAAGGCCAATGCTTGATCAAGGTGCTTACTCTCGTCTGTGGCATTTTACTTGCAAACCTCAATATAAAGTGGCTCTTGTGAAATCTTGACATGCGTTTCGATTGCGCAGGATCGCACAAAGTCTGCGGCGCGGCTTTGGTCTGCAGCATTTTACCTGTAAATTTCCGTATGAAGTGACTCTTCTGAAATCTCGACATGCGTTTCGACTGCGCAGGCTCGCGTAATTAAAGTCTGCGGCACGGTTTTGCACCACGGCATTTTTTCTTAGAATTTCCGTATAATAAAGTGGCTCTTGTGAAATCTTGACAAGCGTTTCGACTGTCTTGTGAAATTTTGACATGCGTTTCGACTCCGCAGGCTCGCACAAAGTTTTCGTCTGCGTTCTGGACTCATTCTGGGGCGTGGCATTTTTCCAGTGAATTTCCGTATAAAGTGGCCCTTGTGAAATCTTGACATGCGTTTCGACTCCGCAGGCTCGCACGAAATATATGTCTGTGTTCTGAGCTGTTCGCGTTCTGGGCTCATTCTGGGACGCGCGCAGGCTCGCACGAAGTGCCTCTCTGCGTTCTACTTCGTGTCTTCTCTTGTCACGTCTTCTCTTCTCCTGTTGCCAGAATCATCTACGCGATATGCTGTTTCGGATCACACTGAAATCTCGACATGCGTTTCGACTTCGCAGGCTCGTAAAAAGTCTGCGGGCGCGGTTTTGGACCACGGCATTTTTCCAGTGAATTTCCGTATAAAGTGGCCCTTGTGAAATCTTGACATGCGTTTCGATTCCGCAGGCTCGCACGAAATGTATGTCTGCGTTCTGGGCTGTTGGCGTTCTGGGCTCATTCTGGGACGCGCGCAGGCTCGCACAAAGTGTCTCTCTGCATTCTACTTCTTGTCTTCTCTTGTCATGTCTTCTCTTCTCCTGTTGCCAGAGTCGTCTACGCGATCTGTTGTTTTGGTTCACAGTGTCTTTGGAGCAATTGTCTCACGCATGAACGAACTCACAGAATAGGATACACCTGCACAATGTTGTTTGGAACGTGGCACTGAACAAGCATGCACATTTGTAGCTTGCAGCATCTTGAAGCATAGGAAAAAAATGGAAAAAACGTCCTTTTCATGATCCAAAGTACATACGGCAGAAATTGTTCCCCAAACAGTGTGTCCACACTGAGGGGTTCTTACGGCAAGTGTAAAGGTCGGTGCTTGATCAGGGTGCTCAATCTGGCATGCGGCATTTTACTTGTAAGTTTCCGCATAAAGTGGCTTTCGTGAAATCTTGACATGTGTTTCAACTGCGCAGGTTCGCACAAAGTCTGTGTCCGCGTTCTGGGCTCATTTTGGTCTGCGGCATTTTTCCTGCAAATTTTCTGCATAAAGTGGCTCTTGTAAAATCTTGACATTCGTTTCGATTGCGCAGGATCGCACAAAGTCAGCGGCGCAGTTTTGGTCTGCAGCATCTTACCTGAGAGTTTCCGTACAATAGAGTGGCTCGTGTGAAATCTTTGCGTTTCGACTGCGCAGGCTCGCACAAAGTGTTCGTCTGCGTTCTGGGCTCAGTCTGGGCCGCGGCATTTTTCCTGTAAATTTCCGTATCAAGTGGCTCTTGTGAAATCTTGATCATCATCATCATCATCTTCTTCATTCTTAACATCATCATCCTGCACCTTGTCCTCCTCCACTTTATTTTCCGCATTGCCATCCTCATCCCCATCCTCCTCAACATCATCATCCTCATCATCATCATCAACATCCTCATCCTCATCCTCCTCAACATCATCATCCTCACCATCAACATCGTCAACATCATCATCCTCCTGCACCTCATCATCCTCAACATCATCATCAGCATCATCATCATCACCACCATCATCATCATCAACAACAACAACAACATTATACTACATTATACTGCATAATTATACTACATTATCCTCCCACTCCCCCCCACACTGTTTGGGGTCTCTTGCGGGGATAACAGTTTATTTTTATATTAGGGGAACCTTCGAAATCCAATGTGTGGTAGTATCTTCATATAAATTGTTTTTCAAAAAGGACTTTAATCGATTTTGAAATCAAAAATTCTTTTTTTTCAGATTTTAAATATTTTTAAATTTCGTAGGGGGAAGCTTCGATATTACATACCCCCTTTTGTCAAAAGCTGCTCCGGGATCCAGCAATGCCCCAGCCCGCCATCCTCTTTGTTGAACGCCGCCAAGGCCTGCATCTGGGCCATTTGCATCTGTGCCTCGGTGGGATCAGTGAGGAAATCCGAAAAAGATGGAAAATTCCCAGCTTTCGAAAAAAACAAAAAGCAGAAATTTTCCAACTCCCCCAATCAATCAGGGATCCATCTAAAAATGTCAAAAAAACTCGATCCAAATCTGTCAAAATCTCCCCAGATCGTCAAAGTCAGGAGCGCTTTGAGGCCGCCACGATCTGCAGCGGGTTCAGGTTGTTCATGTTGCCACACCCACCTGCAGCCCAACTGCTGCCGGGTCTGCTTTAGACAGGACCCAAGTAAGAGTCGAGGTCCGAACTCCAGGACATTCCAGGGCCACCTCAAAAGCAGCACTTCAATTGGTGGATAACTATGGGATACTATGGGTTCGTCTGAAAATAGGCTACCCCAAAAATCTACGGCTGAATCATCATTTTCCCATATTTTCCCTATGAAAATTGCCATGAATTGGGGGGTAAACTCATTTTCACCACAAGGGCCACTGCTCGATGCTAACAGCGAAGCAGCGCGGCCAAGTATGCAACCTGATGCTCCCATGCCCATGGACGAAGGGTCTGAACCTGCGTCAAGATAGACTTAGATAATGGAACATTGAATCGGGCTTCCCGATGTTTGCAGGCCCCCCAGAAGAAGAACACCAATAATTAAACATAATCGTGGGTGTTTATACACCAATAATGGGTGGTATAAACCCAGAATTGTGATGAAACCTGAACTTCCAGTGGGTTTATATCGCCCATTACAGTAGCAACTACTGGCCCCACCTGAACAGCTGCCACAACCTCCGCAGCTGCTCCCGCACCTGAGGCTTCACCCCATCGATTCCCCAGCGACAACCCAGGGTGAATCCAGTTTTTTTTTTTCCGTGTGCTGTGGATAGCATCCTTTGACGTTCGCACGGTTGTCCTTTGATGAACGAAATTTCTTGGACTACACCTGATTGGATCGGTTTAGTGCGCTAAAAGCAGGACTTTTATAGCAGGACATGCTTTCTGAAAAATTCTGAAGTGGATACCCAAATTGATCATCTTTGACAAAAATGTGCTGTTGAGATCTGTTGAGCATGTCCTGCTCGTGGGAATTTATGACTTCGTCCCAGGGCTCCAGGGCTCCAGAGCCTTCGCTACCGCTACCCCATCGATTTCATGGCGAAGAAACTCTGGAAATTACTTCGATATCTAGCCATTAAACATCATTTTTCACAAATTCCAACGTTTCTATGTTTCTGTTTTTAAAATACTATATTTCATAATGATTCAAGAATTCCGTCATGTTTTTCACAGTATGACTGGACCATGACTGACACAGTTTCCCTTCAACCGAGAGCTCGGCGAGCTGCCTTCGCTACCTGGATCCAGTTGTGGATCCAGTTGTGGATGGTGATTTGACGGTAGCCCACGTGGGCAGAGCAATAGGAAAAACCATGGAAAAAACTGCAACGGTTTGGGGGTAGCCTATTTGAAATATTTGAAGAACCCCCCTTAGATAGCTTTAGTATACTAAAGGATACTAAAGGTATCTTTAGTCACTTCTCGAGCAAATGACGATTTTTCTGGATTTACTACGTATATTCAAGTTTGCAAAAAAAAAACATAGAATCAGGGCAAACATCACCTTGGCAGCCCTTGCAATATATTGGCCTGGCCAACTGCCGCAACCAAAGGCTGCAGGTTCTTGACGTTGGCGCTTGGCAGCTGGCTCCTGCCGAGTGAAGAGACAAAAACATCAAATGACCCCAAACTTCATCCTCATTACACATTTGCCTTTCTGAAATTTCTGGTAGATCCGAAACAAAACTTTGGCTTGCTGATAGCTTCGGGAAACAGCCAAATTCAGACCTGGAAGGCCATGGGCAAGTTGCTCATTGAGGCCTGGGTGGGGCCAGCAGCAAATCAGATGACACCACTCAATGGCTCAATCATGTTGGTCACGGCACAACGAAGTTTGCTCATCCCTGGATCTCAACAGTTCGGCAACCACTGGAGTCACCAAAAAGCAAACAACCAGTAGATTCCCTGAGCCACGATCAACCTTGAACTCAGCTTCAACCACAGGCCGTGCTCCTCAGCCCGGCGAGCCTGTGCACCCGGCAAACAGCCTGGCATTTGCCCATGCCATCCTTGCATCGCGCCTCGCAGGAGAATCGTGCACCAAACAGTTCTATCGGGGAGAAACATGGGAGAAACCAGTGAAGCCAACGGCTTTTGGGGATAGTAGAATAGCCTGTAAACTGGGATATCTGATGCAGCAAACTTCGCTTGTTGACTTCAGAAATCTGAAAAAACACAAGACTGTTGAGAGTCCCAGCATGCGCCAAGATTTGGGAAGCGACTTCTTTGAACCAAGCAGCTGCAGAAAAGACTTAAGGTGGACAACCAGGCATGAAATCAATAGGACCTGGATCTTGTTCTGCTGCAGTAGAGAGATTGGGCCGAAGATAAAGAGCAATGCTCAGTAGTTCTAGGTTCAGTCACCATCCGGGTCAACTTTCTGTTGTGCCACCAGAGAAAAAAACACGTATCCATCCATCGATATATTATACGTACTGCTCATTGATTGATATGCTCTAGTTGATTCATTAGAGGGGTTCTTCTCACATAGAGTTTTCATTTGCCATCGTGGTATCCAAACAGCCCAGGGGTTTAACATGATAACAGATCAGGCCAGGTGCCATTACCAATCTTGCCAGACCAGCCCACTACCAACGGGTGGATCCGTGGAGCTCAGTTGGCTCCCCATGTTTGGTGTTTCAACGTGACCAAAAAGGCCCATCTCCAAAGCATGCTGGGCCCACGAAGCAAGGAGTTATAGCCTCGGCAATCCCGGCACCGGGGGATCTTGGGAGTGGGAATCTACATGTAACGTTTCCAAAGATGGACTGTATCACTGTATCACATGCCGTGTGATGGTCCTCACCTCAAGCAGTTTGATGTAGTTTGCTGGGTTTTTCTTCGATCCCAAATGTATCATCAAAAGCACAAAGGGTCACGATCTGGGGATGCATTCCCAGATGTTGCACAGGACGTTCACAGCCCAGAAATGGAGATATTCTTCGTTGCATGGCGAATTCATGCGAAAATCATTTCTCCGAAAAACCTCATGGACACGGATGGACTGGAATACCCCCATCAAACATAGGATATTTTTTTGATAACCCCCCTGAAGCGAAAAATATGGGGGAAGCTCTTCAGATCATTTTTGGCCCAGGAACTCTGAAGATCAGGAGCCAGTTTCCGTTGCATCATGGCCTCCATGTAGTCGATGCTGGTCCTGGAGATGATCTCCAACAATCTAAAAGACCACTCATCTGATAGAAATGAATATGATGTCATATTCCATTTACATACATTTTATATTCATTTTACATCCATCTAAAATCCATCTAAAATCCATCTAAATATCTAATTTCATTTTCCTTGATTCAGTCATATTCTCAGAGTATTCCCAGATGTCAGCCGTGGACCTGGATTCCCCCGCTCGGGCAAGGCCGCGGATCACATGCCTGGCACGGAGAAGTCGCTACGAGAAGTCGCGGATCGATTTCGGCCAGAAATGATGGGTTGGTATCATATCCCAACCATATTCAATATATTAGTGGATATTTAATGATATTTATTGGAATATTAATATTATCCCAACCATAAATCTGGAGCTTCAAATTGTGGTTTTCTGTTCAATCATTACAATATATTATAATTATGGGTTGGGATATGGTCTTGATATGCCAGACTGCCAGACCTGCCAGCGATCCCTCACCATCCAACCCGTTGGAGACCATACTCCGATCGTCTTTGAGGCTAGGTTCAGCAATGGAAAACACCACCGCCAACACCAACACCCAGAAGCATCCAGAGACAAGACAACATCAACAACAACATGGCTGCAAAGTGTCGCAACGAAGGGGTCTCCAAATGTCGTTTGATGCTGGCAAACCAGGAAGAATCTCTAATATATATATATATATAAAAATATATATATAAATATATATATATATAATATATATATGCTCTCAGATCCCTGCCTGTATGAGACTGAGTCGGGCTGGACAGCCTGAATTGCTACGGCTATGGTTCCCCCCACTACTGCTGCACCAGCAGTACCAAGTCCACACAAAATATGCAACTGCCAGACATTTCTATAGGAAATGGACGATGAGGGCGGGGAGATTCTGGACAATATTGCTATCAAAGCATCGAAGTTTTGGGTGTACCATCGTGTGCCCAAGAATTTTCATTTCTACTCAGTCTTCCAACCTTCCTCTGCATCTGCTGCAAGCACCTGCTCACCAGGTCAGGTTGAAGGCAGTAGTCAAAGTGGTCAAGCCCGTTTCTGTCTGTCCATATCAACTATGTCACCCATGTGGTTTTGAGTGAACATAAAGTTCCCCTACAATCCTATATATATATACTATACAGTATAAAAACTAATTAACTAAATAACTAGATAAATCACTACAGTAACTAAATTGATTAAAAAAAAGGTATAAGTGAATAAGTAAAAACACATAAATGAATATGCATGTATCGAATCATGTATATATATATATATCAGTTTATCATCATTTTATAATGATGTTCCCCATAGAAATTGCCATAAATGTTGGGGGGTTCAACACCCCATAGCTGTGCCTGCAGGCAGCTGCTGCTCGGAACTTGGGCAATTGCCACTTTGTGGCACAGCCCTTCCCAAGACAGAGCTGCAGGGTGCTGCAAAACACTGAAATCTCAATGGGCTGGTTGTTTTTTCTTTACTTTTGGTGGCTTCCTTGCTTGATTCGTTCTTTGGATATTTCTTCGATCATTGGATCTTTGGATCTTTGTTTGGTCTATCGGTGCAGTGGGGGATAGCCAATATCCAGTAAATCCAGTACTAGTATCCGTCAAAAATGAACATATCGGATCATATCAGCATGTTGTTTCCTTACTGCAAATGTTTGGTTCTACCTTAGGACCTTGGTCTCAGCTCCAGCAACCATCAGTTTTTGGCATCGTAAGACGATGTAAGACGTGAGATGCTTCACCAATGTATGCTTATTTTGACCTGACATATCTAAATTATCATGAATTTTCACGAATGTTATCGCAAAGTAGGTTTTTTGCACATTCAGAGCGTTCTTCCCATTTCTTCCCTTCATTTCCCTTCCATTTCTAAATTTCCTCAAACTGTGAAGGATTGGACCTTTGACCCAGCCCAGGTTTCCAGCCGCCTTAGGTGATCGCACATGTGCTGCCAGGACCTCGGTTTCCCATGGGGAAACCCCAGTTATCCAATGGACATGGATATTAACTAATGGGAATGTTTATGGTTAATGGTTAATGGATATTATATAAATGATATTAATGGTTAATGGTTAATGGATATTAAATGATATTAATGGATATTAATGGATATTAACTAATGGAATACTAATGGATATTCATCGATAACTCAAAAAAGGCTGGTGGTTCACATTCCTGATCCATTTCCGCAAGAACTGTGGGCCCCCCGGCCTTGTTGTAGCACTGCAGATCTGGCTCCAAGCTCGCCCCATGGGCTCGTTCCAACCAGGCCTGCATTCAACAAGGGGCGCATGGGTGATGCGCTGGATACAATATATGAATTATATACATACAATCATATATATATATACATGATTACAAATGTATAATATATGTCTTGATATGTGATTATAATGTGTAAATATAAATATGATGATGACATGGTGTTGATATGTCTTATCTATACATTTTTTGGTGTCTTTTCTACATATCATACATAATACATGTGATACATACCTATACCTACCTACCTACCTACCTACCTACCTACTAACCTTACCTACCTACCTACCTACCTACCTACGTAGCATACGTCCATGCGTAACATCCACAACATACGTAACACACACAACACACAGAACATACATAACATACATAGCATACATAACATACATAATATGCATAACATGCATAACATGCAAAGAATGCATATGATACAAACCATGCACAACATGCATAACATGCAATAACATACATACCGTACCATACCATCCCATCCCATACCATACATGGATTACTACATACATTAAAATCCATTCCATTCCATTCCTTTCCATACATACACTGTTAGGACAAAAGTTGCGCCTGTTGAGCTTCCTTTCCTTTGTCGTAGCCAGGTCGCATTTAAAAGCGGGTGATAATGGACCGTCCCACAACTGCCACACATTTTGAGGACTTGGAAATTTGATCCGCAACCGAGATGGATGTTTTGCAAAGCTATCAAGAAGCATAAACTTTGTTCCTCAAGTAGATCATAATATGTATAATTCTGTATAATTGTGTATTTATACAGCTCGAGCATTCACAATCAAAATGACCAACGGCATTGTCACCATGACAAAATGGATTTTTTCCAGCCGTGACATCGCAGGGGCCGGTGCCTCTGCGTTGCGATGATTGCCTTCTTCCGCGTGATTGCATGACCTCTGTGTCTGTTGCAACTCGGTTTGCACCAGGAGAAGCACGCGTACTTGGAAGGCCCAAAGAACCAAACATGAATGATGCGTTCCCTATGTTCAATCATTCGATACCATTTGTATCCAGCAGTTCTGTGGGGGATCTTAGCCCTAACAAGAGCTGAAACAAAGAAGTAAAATGACTGGTTGCCAGTGGGGTTCCAAATATCCAACCAGTCATCCAGTCCTAGATCTCCTGCTCCTGAGAGATCAGCATCAAACAGAAAGGTGCCAGGTCCTTCTCCCTGTCCTAGTGCGATAGGCATTGAAGTGGGCCAAGTATTCCAAGCAGATAGGGCTCCATATTTAAATGAACAACGCTGTACAGCCGAAAACACAATCCCACCACGTCTTGCTTCGGATCATTCTTGGATCGCTCGCTTCTGTCGCTCATCAACTCATTGATTTCCATTTGCCAGAACTCACCAGCATCCCAAATATCCCAAGTACCGTCCTCAAGGAGAGATAGACAATGCTCGACTTCAGCTTCTTTGTTGAGAATCGCCTAAGGCGGCACAACACGGCACTACGACCTACACGGCACCCCGTGGCGAAATCTCTGAATCTCTGGTGCTCAGAGCCTTGGATGTACAGAGGGCGCGGTAGATATCCTCAGCAACCCGTTGTGTTTTCACTGCTCGGTGGCTGCCTCGACTCTCAAGCGGTCTTGGGATATCTTGGGATGTCTTGAGACCACTCTGCGTTGGGATCCTTCTGCTTCTTCTATCTTCTAGTTCTGTTTCTTTGTTTTTGCCACTTAAAATACTTAAAACATCTTCAAACCATCCACTGCAAAATCCCTTGACGGCCAGCATGGACATCACGACCAAGACACACTCGTGGGGGTGAGTCCAATGGAAACCTGAGGAAGCGGCGACCGAACATGACCGAACCATGGGATGGAATAGATCCCCTGCCATAGATTGGGTACCCTCTGGTTATGTCAAAATAGCTATTGAAAATGGCCATTTATAGTGAGTTTTCCCATTAAAAATTGTGATTTTCCATAGTTATGTTAAATTACCAGAGGGGATCCACATGTATCCACCATTTTGAGAACAAATTGCCAACAGAAAGTGATTGGCCATGAAATGGCAGCAAAAATGAGAGTCAAATGACTGTAATCATCCCATCTGTAGGGCTAAAATCCCACAGATTTGAAGCACCAGCCCAGTTATTGTTGGCTATCCCGGCACTAATTATCCCCCTATTCTTCTGGACTCTCTTCCTGTTCATTCCTGTTGGCTGGAGAAAAACAACATATTGGAGTGTGAAAGCCAGTTGTAATCAATTGGATTAGACTTTAGACGAGATTTAATGGGTTATGATGGATGGGATTGCCCGATTCATGGCAACCTGAATACGGAAAAAACATGATAAAGTAAGGGATTTTGGGGTAAGTTCATCCACTAAATCTGTAGATTAGTATGATATGATGTATATGATGTTTTGATAGTATCTAATAGTAATCTTTGGATTAGACAAATAGTAATCTTATTGCATAATTTGCATATTATTACATGGATTAATTATATCAGATTACTAGTTGATTTTAAGCATTCTATGGATGATAGAACATGAATTATAAATTGGATATCATTAAGTTGGACAATGAACGAGCTTCAATTATGGCTTTGCCCAAGAATGGGCTCAGAAATCTCCGTTTCACCAGGATACCATCGTCTCCAGCATGTCCTCTGCGACCGTGTCCAGCTTCGAAGCGCCTGGCCGCGAAGCAGAAATCCGGAAAACCGGTTGATGGTAAACACCCGAGTGTTTCATAGTGTTTCATAGCTAGCAATAGTTTCTACTTGGTGCAGGATTTTGCAACCATCCACATTTTTTGGACAAAATCAATCAAAATTATGGGACAATGAAAATAATGAAACATATAGTATCGGCAAAAAGACCACATGAAACAAGTTGAAAGATGTGGAAAATATGTTTAAACACATATGCAGCAAGAATGGGACAAACATGGAACATATATTATGTAAACATTATGAAACATATAGACGACATCTGAAATTGGTCTATTTATGGCCATTTATTTTGTAGGTAGGATATCAATATCCCAAATATTTTATCTGCATCGTTGTCCAGGTACCAACATTTATGAACTGGGCTTGTCCGCACCATCCCGAAGAGTTAACGTAAGGCTCTGACAGCACTGCATGATGACGCTGCGGAAGAGGCTTGCCTCGTCATTTGAGCAATGTTCGAGATCCCTCTGTCATTCCTACTGCTTGGTTAAGAACGGGATTCCCCGATTGGATTTTGATCATCCCCAATTATATTGGCTAGTATAATCCCTGAAATAATCATCAACCAACAGGGTTTAGCAGCCACTGCTCATTTCATTCTATGGGATTCTATGGGTATCAATGCGAGGTGATTCAAGTCATCAATCAGGGCTGATGGCTCATGACATATTCCAATCGGCACGTTACAATGCTGTGCCTATAACATCATATGACTAGTAGGTCTAGTAGGTGTTAGAAGCCGCTCCTGAAAGCTTTCAGAATTTTCAACTCTTGAAACCTGATGGAAGGAACCTCTCGTGGTGCTCTTCGATCTGTCTTGTATAGCTGTGTCAACAGCCATCAAAAGCCCCTGCAAAAATCCCAGACATCAGCAGAATCCTGCAAATATAATATATATATACACATAATATATATATATATACATATAATATATATATATATAATATCATATATATATATACACATACAATATAATATATATATATTATTATATAGTATATTTGGATGTTGTCTGCCCCAGTTTTTTGGGGTGTGTGGTGTTGACCACTTTGCTGGATCATTGAGGATCCGCCTGTGCATGCAAACGAAAGTCGCTGGCTTTGCGCAGCCACTTCGCGGCCAAGTCGGGCTTGTCGGCCTTGGCCACTGCCAAGGGTCTTCAAGCCCATCAAGGGGAAACAAAAACTGAACAAAATTGGGTGCGTTCCAAAAGTACCCAAAACCCAAGGCTTAAGGACCTAACCCCGCCTAAAATCCAAGAAACCGGTCTGTTCATCCTTAGCACTCCTCTCTAAAATGGTCTGTTCGACCAATGAATCTAGTGGCGTCAGAACACTGGGCCGTTGACCCTCTGCAAACTGCGAATGGCATCCTCATAAACTGTGATGGTTTGATAAGATGCCCAAAGATATCATATATGCATATATAATCATATATATATATGTATATATATATATGTATACATAAAATATATATATATATATGCGGCAAAAATCCGCAAAAAAAAACAATTTCAACAGGGGAAATAATGACTATGCTGTGGATTCAATTTCAGGGTACTCTATTTAAGACAAACCTGGGAAATCCTTGAAATTACCTCATGACTTGACCAGATTGGTGGAAAGCACAATACTCAGCCTTGAATCCGTCCTGGACAGCATCAAGCTCCGGCAACGGCTTAGATTGAAAGGCCTCAGTTCCACAGTTTCTCTGAAAATCTTCTGTGCTCACCTGGTAGGATCCAGTTGGGGTTCCAAAATGCAAATCGGCCGAGTTTCCGCCCATCATCGCCCCAAATGATGGGGTGTCTTTGGGGCCAATTTTCTGCGGCAAACCCTGTCATCCCGGCGCTCCGGCATACTGCAACCAGTGAAGCACCCTCTGCGACGGCATAGTGCCTGCGAGCTGTGATCCCGCAGCCCACAGCCGGGGCTGAAAGATTCGGCCCCCGCAGCCCACAGGGCTGAAAGATTCGGCCTGCCTTCCCAAAAGCCTTCGTAACGCATCTTACGAACCTGCACCGATTTTTCCATGGAGACACTGACACAACAAACCATCACCATCGCTGGAAGACAGCAAATTCTTTGGAGTCCGGTTGGCGGATCAACCCAAAGGTCATCCAATGAAGTTCTGCCCTGAGAAGCCAGCATGACTCCACCAGTCTCGTGGGCCTGAAGAGCTTGCGCCGAGTGGGTCCAAAAGATTGCAAGCAAAGTAGCAGTGACCAGAGGTGCTTTCTCCCCTGCCACACAAACTTCCATGAGATCCATGGGCATAAAAACATAGCCTGTCGTGAGATGCAGACATGTTACATAAAGTTCTACATCTAGATATATACACTGCAGTATTACATATCACTGTTGTTACTGCAATAGTTTAGTTACAGTTACAGTACAGCTATACTGCCAGCTAGTTACTGTTACAATATGTCACATATATGTCACTTATACAGACATGCCACGTGATATGGAGGTTTCCTAAAATAGGTTTACCCATAGTTCCCCCAAATCATCCAGCTATTATTTTCGGTAATTTGTTTCCATTAATTATAAACCATCCAGCGATAAAGGGTTACCACCATTTTAGGCAACCCAACAAAAACTGGTTGGTGGTTTCAACCCCTCTGAAAAATATATTTGTTCGTCAGTTGGGAGTATGAAATTCCTAACTGAATGGAAAGTCATATAGGAATTTCATCCAGAAAAGCGGACATCCGTGACATCTCTCCGTGTCCAGTCGGACCTCGCCTGCCCGCGCAATGGAATCTCTGGGGGCCACATCTCGGCGGGCCAAGTTGGGAGTCACCTTGGAGGCGGTCGAACCGTGGTGGTCCAAAATGGGAAAGTCTGGGGGGTTTTTCCCCTTTTTGAATGGTGATTTAATGGTGATTTAATGGTGATTTAATGGTGATTTAATGGCCACTTGAATAGAGAAATGTGAAACTTGTAATCCATTGGGTGTTGGAGTACCCGTTTTTCAGACCCAAATTATCCCAATTTACTGAAATACATGGAAAAGAAATCGAAGAAATAGACCTTCCACTGGGAGATGAAAATAGTTGAGGTGTGGACAGCTGCGTACACCTCGGAATCGAGGCTGATGTTGGAAGCCCTTGCCTCAGTTGAAAGTTGGTGCCAATTTCTGCAGGCAACACGCATGGTCGAATCCCGCACAAGTTTGGGTTCCAGACCTGATTGAGCCACGCAACTGCCTGAAAAAAGCAACGCAATCTTCAACAGATACTAAGACTAAGATGGATGTGGCATCAGATTTTACAGTAACTCAAATCCAAGCTGCATCAAGGTACCGTTTTTTTCAACGACCCAACGCCTCCCGCATCTCGGAACGCCCGGCAAAGGTCTTGATGAGATTGCTATACACGTGAGCATTCACTGCCTCTCAAGGTTGCAGCAGGTCTTGAGGTGGTGGCTCATTCTCTGTGCATTCATCTTGGATTCCCTTGATATTAAGCGATCTCAGAGAAGACAACTCTAAACACTGAGCTAGCAAGAGCGTGGGATCAGTATACGATCTTGTTTACCCATACCAAGTCTGAAGGCAACCGGCAACTGCCAGTGTTTTACCAGACGCCGGCAAAACTCCACCCCACCGGCCATGGTTTTTTGAGCTGACCCTCGCCTGCCGCTGCTGGACAGCTGTGTCCAAAAGCCAAGCAGCCTGTCTCAGGTTGCCGCGCGCAACCTCCGGGCCGGCGTTCAGGGACATCGGCGAACCCACCTGCGACAGTCGGTGTGTCATTGCCGAGGAAATTTTCTGCAAAAAAAAGGTGGTTGAGCCCACTGCAAAACATACAACAATTATCATACAATATCAATATCAAACAAAATCATCCCAAATATGTTCTCTTCAAGCCGAAACTCTGAAACCAGCAAATTCAACCAGGTATATAAAGCATCGATTACATATAAAATATTACAGATCATATGCTGGGCATAGCGCCTGGCAGTGGCCACCTCGGCGCCATCGCAGCCATGACCCCATGGGCAAATCCATCGGAATTAATACAAATGCCATGTATCAAAGATGCAGCAAAGATGTATCAAAGATGTATCAAGCTCACGATACTTTTTAAGTATGTATCATGATATTCATCATAGGACAACTTAGGACAACTATGGGATGTTTAAATTCTTGAAGGTTTTCGTTTAAGCAAAAGGAACTTCTTGTACCAGAAAAAAAACTGCGTCACTGGGTGCTGCACTCTTGCCGATGACGATGGCAGCTCCGACCACCAGCACGCCTGATACAACACATGGCCAGCTGTGGTTCCGAATGACGTATGGCAGAGCTACATGGTATATGGGTTTTGGTCATGATTCATATAGTCATCCTACTATTATTGGAAAACATTGTGTTGGCCATGATAAGTTCCTATTAATGGTGGTATGACCATCCCAAAATATTGCATTATCATCCAACTTCTAAGTAAGACCTTCGCAACCACACTTTTTTCGATTTTTATCAGCTCCCAACTATATACAGTTTCGCCAACCTCACAATCAAGGCGCGCCCCAACGCCTTCTTTGCGCGTCTTGCGGAGGTTCTTGGACCGCGGGGCGTGCTCTGGCTGCCGTGTCCATCTGGACGCCGTCATGTCCTTGTGCCACAGGTCCGGTTGAATGCGATGTGCAACGGAAGTGGTTACGACGGTTACGATCCATACCTGGGAATATGCCATATAATCCATGTGTATATATATATAATATATTCCATGTATAATATATATATATACACATACAACTTGAAAGTGGTTATACAAAGTATATATAACTTGGTTGTGAGCCCCTGGTCACATCCAAGTTGGCTAAGCTCTAATCAAAGCTGGCAATGAAACTAGAAAACCCCATGGATTGAATGTTGATCTACTGAAGGCTATGAATTGGAAATGAATTGGCAATTTTCCATCGCTAGGATAGATTACCGGAGGGTAAGCAATTTATTTCTCTTCACCTTTCAGGTTCCTTTCCGCACCCCGCAAGGCCTGTTTCTGGCATGATACAAGGGCTGCCAAAAGAAGAGCCTTGGGTTTTGGAAACAACATGGCTGGAATGCAAAAACGAAATCGGCGAACTTTGGGACGGCTACCTTCTTCATGCCAAAAGAAATATCTTCAAATTAGGAGTGAATAGCTCTCCCATGCCCCCTGCATGCCCAATTCCTCATGTTTTTTCAGCTTCACGAAATGCCGTCCCTCCGGGGGGTTCCCCCGTTCTGCCCGTTCTGCCCGTTCTGCCCCACCTGCATCCGACATTGGATGATGGAGAATCGACTCTTTCACCTTAATTTTGGGGCTTGGAAAGGAACAAGAGCACCCATGGACATCTGCAAAGAAACCTGGTACATCCTGATACTACCAAACTCGATTTCAGAAGATTTCAAGATCTGTGTCATTTTCCCATCTCGTGTTTGATCCTGCTTCATTCCGGTCGGATCTACTTTCGTCGAGATTCATCCGGGGGATCTCGGACCCATTCTTCATCCAGGGGAGGCCATTGATCATTAGTCACCTTTGAATATCAGAATTCACCGGTAATTTCACCTGAAATGCCAGAGTTGGGGTTCCCCTTAACCGTTAACCATCATTCATTAGATCATATTATGATATGTTGGATCATGGAAACTGCACCTCGTAGCTGAGAAAGTTGCTGCACGTGTTCCCATCATTTCATATTGGGTTTTGTCCAAAAATGATGGATACCCAAAATGACAATTCGAATGGTGAAAATCGTGATGAGCCACTGGATTTGGGAGTACCATATGTTCAGACTCATGTCTGCCTTTGGCTCATGTCCTTGTCAAGCTTGAGCCCAAGGGTTTGAATCGATTGAACATCATCTTATACTATGATTACGCGCTTACTATGCACATCTATGCACCATTCACCATGAGGTTCATCTGTTGTATCTGTGTGTTCATGATCATTCTGTGGGTTATGTGGGTTAGTTAACCACGAAGTTCCTGTGAAGAATGCACTATCCTTGGCTCGCCCACGCCGAGAATTGAGTTGTTTTCGATGGAAAAACTGGAGGACACCATGGACTTCACTTCGTCCAATTTTTTTGGATCTTCTTTTCTATCTCAAAACTATGGCTACTTCTGGTGAAACTCTAATGTCTCCAAGCACACAGAGACACACAAGCATATGAACAGCGGCGCAAAAAATGCGCCAAAACACGGAAACTCCGATATTCACAAGAATCCAAGACACAGTGTGGGCATGGGTCAATAAAATTGGAACCTATTTTCATCACCATGTCGTTCGTGGTCATTCCCCAACCGATGGTCCAATAAGTCTTGGCAATATTGACCCATCCCTGTGGCCATGCTATCGCTCAACTGAGTTTGAGAGACTTGCGCAAGTGGGTGCGCACGCCAGTAGCCTCTCCCTCATAGGTAGCACCATCTGAAGCTCCTTCGCGCATTTCCTGCACCGCTCCTTTTCGCCGCTTCACCAATTTGGTGTACTTCTCACGGTTGGCGACCCGTGCATTGCCCGCTTTCTTCTTTCCTGAGTTGCTGAGAACTGGGCAGTCTGATTATCAAAGCAACAACAACTTGTTCCGGCTCCAGATTCAGGACAATGATGGACAGCATTTTCATCCACCCTTCACTCAGAAACATCCAGCTGCCAAGAAACGATGGCGGACCAGGCTTCTGTTTTCCAAGATTTGCTTGCTGGTTCCGCGACGTCCCTAAGCTGCGGATGAATGGTGAATCGTTTTAAGGCCCCGGAACCATGTTCCTAGCAGTTATATGGTGACGCAATGTGACGCATGAACTTTAGTTTTTTACATCTAGTTTCCGTGCTGACTCATACAAAATCATGAAAATATTGCAGATGTACACAGACATAATCATATTATTGAAAATATGTGAATATGATATACCAACAGATCAAAATAATACTCAAAGACCAGAAAAAACAAACAAACCTCCCACCTCGATTTTGTTTTCTGGATGATATTGTCGTGCCGCTTTGGCTTTGGTTTTGGCTGACAACGCAGCTTCCTTCCGTTCCTTCTTGGCCTTGGCGTTTTCTTTGGCCGCCCGGATCATCGGATCATCAAGTTCTCCTGTGGAGAACCCCAAAGGCTGACACGCCTCTCGGGAATAACTATAGTATAATATAGTACAATACAACAACACAATGCAATATTTTATGTTAAAATAGTCTATACATAGAATATAATCTCATGAAATATAACCTAATAAAAGATAATACAATGCAAAATAATAAAATATAACCATTTAAAACTAGACATCATAATAAATAAGAAACAACAAAACAATGATTTTAAAAGACTAGTATAATGTTATATAACATCATAGAAAAGAACATAATATACTATATCACAATAGAAAAGACCATCATATCATACAATACAATATGGTACGGTATAATGTAATAAAGTAATTTTAAAATGAAATAGTATATATTATAGCAAAACAAAGTAAAGAACATAATATAACAAAATATAATGAAATTAAGTAAGAACATAATATAACAAAAAATATAATGTAATTAATATACTTTATATAACATAATATAATATAATATCCGCCGACCCCTGCCAACCGCAGGGGGAGCGCGTCAGAGAAAAAGTGTCGCTCCACAGCGAGCGAAGCCAGGTTCGGTAATGTATGGCCGTCCTTTCTTCAGAAAGCGATTTCAAGCTCCTTGCTTCACCGTTCGGAAAGCGACGTTAGGCACCCCCAGCTGCTGCCCGCGGCCATGCTGTTTTTCGGGCTGGCGAGGGTGCCGCTTTCGAAGCCTGGGCGCTTCAATTTCTAGCTCCTTTCAGAAAGCGACGTTAGGCACGCCCCCGCGGGGCCGATCCGGCCGTCACTGCCACGCTGTTTCAGGCTGGCGAGGGTGCCGTTTTCGAGGCCTGGAAGCTTCAATTTCAAGCTCCCAGTCCTTTGCCAGGAAGTGGCCCAACATGTATTTTCTCCATTTCAACTGCCAATCGCTTGTTGGCCATTTGAAGCTTGAAGAGAAGCGGCTGGTTGTACAATGTACAAAACTAAGACTGATGTGTCGGCTTTTTTGAGGCAGCTTCGAAGGAGGGGCGACGGTGAGAAAAGCATCTGTGGGATGCGCAAGAGCTGGTCGGTCTGCTTGGGTGGTTTGAAGTTCCGGCTGGCGTGTGCGTTGATGAAGGGGGAATCTACAGGCAGGACCTCTTTTTTATTCCGCAACCCCTCATTTTTCATCAAATTTCAATTAAGACAAGACCCGCGCAGTCACTAAAAATGGAAAACAACTATGGTCACCATCGCCCGCTCAGCTGCTGGGAACTGCTGCTGCTTCGTCCAACTGACCTTAACCATGGTTTGCGCCAATTGTACTGGAGAATCGTGCAGACTGCCCTGCTCCCAAACTTGGGAATCGGCGACTTTCATTCCACGAACTGCGATTGCATGTTGGAAAACGTCCAATGTCAAATGAATTCGAAAAAAAATAAGTTCAGCCATGTTATCCCGTTCCAAATCCCCACCTCCCATTGAAGCATCCCCTGCTCATTGCCATCCTGGGCGTTCCAGGCTGGTTTGTGGGGCGCCGCCCCTGACGCCGACCCACCCCCGGTTCACCCCGTGTCGACTCCCCCCCGACTGAAGGCCCTGTAATTTACGACGATTTTTGCTTTCGGTGTTTAAAAGCTTGTTTTACGGTGTTTCGGGCCCTTCGGTGCCCACGGAGTTTATCTTGGCGATGTTCAAAAACATCAGTTTTTACGTGGTTTTGGGCTCGAGGAGGGGCCCGGGAAGGAAACAGTGGCATGCCCAAACATGGCCCCAACATGGCTCCCAAGATGGGTTAACATGGGGCCACATACCAACATGGGCCCAACATAGGCCCAACATGGGCCCAAGATGAGCCCAACATAGCTCAACATAGGCTGCCTATTTGACATTTTTTAGGGGACAATAAGCTGTGTTGCAAGAAGAAGAACAAGAACAACAACGACGACGACAACAACAACGACAAACACAACAACAACAACAACAACAACAACAACAAGAAGAATAAGAAGAAGAACAAACACAAAAATGCAACAAAAGATGTGTGGTCAGGTGGTGGTTACAAGCTGCGGTATGACAAGAACATCACACTGTGCCCTGCACCTGCGCACACGCGCAGAGCACGTGAACAACACCAACGCTCACACTACTATACATAGCCCTTATGGCATCGCCGGCGCACGAAGCTCTACAATAATATAATATAGTTTAAATAATGAATAAAGCATAACATAAAATCAAGTAAGGTAATCTAGATTAATATAGTATTATGTAATATTATATGATGTGATATTGTGTACAGCGGAGCAGGATTAGAGCCTATAGAGCGGAGCACAGGCTGTGCCTGTAGATGACAGGCAAGCCTCCCGTGCTTTGCAGCAACAATCTCTTGACTTTCAATCTGATGCCATGCCTTTTGAATGTTGAATCTTTTCTCATTTCACCTTATCTCATCGCATCGCAGCTTCTCTTGGAAATTGCTCACTGCATCCCACTGTCACCGCGGTCTGTATCATCCCATCTCATCTCAACTCATCTCATGTCTTCTCAGCTTTTTTCACCGCATCTCACCTCATCCCATCTCATGTCTTCTCTCCCATTCTCAGCTCTTCTCAGCTGATCACGACTGTTCTCTTCTCTTCTCATGTCATTTGAGCTTTTCTCATCTCTTTTCATCCCAGCTTCTCAGCTTTTCTCAGATTTTCTCAACTCTTCTCAGCTCTCTGCAGATCATGTCAGCTCATCTTACGTATTCTCATCTCCTCTTCCCTCCTCTCACATCTTCTAAGCTCTTCTCACACCTCCTCAGCGAATCTCAGCTCTTGACAGCTTGTCACACCTCATCTCAGGTCTCCTCAGCGCGCTCTCAAATCATCCCTGCTCTCCTCTGGCTGAAAACCTGCTCCAAAAACGGATCTCGGCGCAAAAGCAAACGACCCCTGGGCTTTCCACAGAGAAGATTTGACACAGAGAAGCGTTTACACACAGCAAGCTTTTGCACAGAGAAGCTTGCACACACAGAACCTTTTTCACAGAAACAGGGAAGCTTTTATCCACAGCAAGCTTTTACACAAAGCAAGCTTTTGCACACAGCAAGCTTTTACCCAGAGAATCTTTTGCACACAGAAGCCTTTACACACAGCAAACTTTTACACACACACACAAAAGCTTCTACACACAGAAGCCTTTGGGCAGAAAAGCTTTTACAGAGAGAAGCCTTTATACAGCCAAGCCTTTACACACAGCGAGCTTTTATACACAGCAGCTTTTACACAGAGAAGCCTTTACACACAGAAGCTTCTACACACAGAGAAAGCTCTTACACACAGAAGCTTCTCCACAGAGAAGCCTTTACATAGCTTTTACACGCAGAAGCCTTTACACACAGAAGCTTTTGCACACAGCAAGCCTTCACGCAGAGAAGCTCCTACACAAAAAGGTGTTTACACAGCGAAGATTTTACACACAGCAAGCTTTCAGACAGACAAACTTTTATACACAGAAGCTTTTTCACACAGCAAACTTTTACACACGGCCAGCTTTTACACGGAGCAAGCCGAGCAAGCTCTTACACAGAGAAGCTTTCACACAGAGGAGCTTTTACACACAGGAGCTGTTACACACAGCCAGCTTTTACACAGAGTCAGGGAAGCTTTTATTCACAGAAAGCTTTTACACAGAGCAAGCTTTCACACAGAGAAGCATTTACACAGAAGCTTTTACACACCGCCAGCTTTTACACACGGAAACTTTTACACACAGCAAACGTTCACACAGAGAAGCTTTTACACAGAAAGCTTTTGAACACACAAGCTTTTACACACAGAAGCTTTCACACAGAGAAGCCCTAACACAGAGAAGCATGTACACAGAGGAGCATTTACACACAGAAGCCTTTACACACAGAAGCTTTTACACACAGCAAGCTTTTACACAGAGTTAGGGAAGCTTTTACACGGAGAAGCATTTACACAGAGAAGCTTTTACACAGAGAAGCTTTTTCACAGAGAAGCCAGAAGCCCTAACACAGAGAAGCATTGACACAGAGCAAGCTTTTACACGGAGAAGCATTTACACAGAGAAGATTTTACACACAGCAAGCTTTTATAAGCTTTAAACGCTGAGAAAACCTGCTGAAAAATCACTATCGCAGCCTTGATGCAGGCACTCCAATAGGATTTACGATGTCCAGCTGCAAAAGACAATAGTATTACGGATTACGCACGCAGCTGCCGCGCCAAGCAACCTTGACGCAGCCATTACAATGCGAGATTTCCCTCAGATTCCGAAATGTGAAAACGAAGCTTTCCTGCGAGACTTCCTTACCTGAAAGTGGAAGATGTGGACACGAAGCTTTCGTGCGAGACATCCCTCAAAAAGTGAAAGCTGAAGATGTGAAAACGAAGCTTTCGCACGAGACATCCCTCAAAATCTGAAAGTCGAAGATGTGAGAACGAAGCTTTCGTGCGAGACTTTCCTCAAAAAGTGAAAGTGGCAAATGTAAAAACGAAGCTATCGTGCGAGACGTCCTTCAAATTTTGAAGGTTCAAGTTGCAAACCTGAACTGGCAGTTCCAATGCGCAGCCGATCCGAGCATGATCCGCAACTGTCCGCCGGACAAAATCCCCCATCCATCTTCCGAGGCACGTTTTTTTATGCAAAACACAGCATGTCGTGCATCCGCTAACTCTCAAAAACGCATTTCGTGCCAGACTTCCCTCAAAAAGTGAAAGTTGAAGATCTGAAAACGAAGCTTTCGTGCGAGACTTACAAAGAAGCTTTCGTGCAAGACTTCCCTCACAAAGTGAAAGTTGAAGATGTGGAAACGAAGCTTTTGTGCGAGACTTCCTTTTCAAAATTCATTCGTTCAAGTCAATTCAGTTCAATTCAAGTCAATTCAAGTCATTCAATTCATTCCTTCATTGTTTCATTCTTGGCAATCATAAATATCCGTAACACGGAAGTTCCTTCAAACTTCCGTTGACTATAGAACGCAATTATATTGTTTTTCTACGGACATTTCACCAGACCCCATCTCCTCCATCCTCAGCCTCAGCCTGAGCCTCTTCTGCTTCTTGTGTATCCGGCTCCAAGCGCAGTTTCTCACGCTGCTGAGGGGCACGGGCCTCGGGGTTCTTGTCCGAAGCTTGCGGCACCGCCTTCTCCTTCCGTTCGCGCAGGTGCTGCTGCACCTCCGACAGCTGCTGAGATAAACTGCTGGAGGGCAACCAAGCTCCCAAGGTCGGATCGATGTCATCCAAATCCGCCGGACCATCTTGGCTCCCAAGTTGGGCACGGCGCTTGGGCAATTTCAGCAAGCTGGGAAGGGTGGAATCCAGGACCAAGGGTTTCTGTGGATCTGCCTTCTCTTTCTTTTGAACCTTCCCCTTCAGCTTCTCCAACCGCTCTGCCAGCGTTAGGGGTGCCTTACTCTTCACAGGCGCTTCAGGTACCACAGGCTGTTTGGAGGCCGCGGGGGCCGAGGGTTTCACAGCTGTGTTCGATCGTTTGCGAACTTCCCGTGCCACCTGAGTGTGTCTGAGAATGGGGTGCACTTCCAAATATGTGATAATTTGTTGCGTAGAATGATGATTAACCGATTAACCAATGGATTTGAAGATGTTCCCAAAAAGAACAAATTGGACCGTATTTGACAATATTGTTTGTAATGGGAAAAAAGGATGATGATCCCCATTTGTTGTGATTTTGCCCGGGTTCTGGACCAAGTCCCACCTTTTGGATCTTCTTGTTGAGGCGTTTGTTCAACGGCTGGAGATGGGCGTCTAATTCTTTTAGCCAGACCAGTTGCGACACCACCGGGTGGGATTTCACCTCGCCCCCTTCCGCCTTCATCCTCGGATGCCATGGCCCAAGGGGGTGCCCCCCAGTGATGTTTGTTGGTTTACAAAGTCAGTTGATAGAAACCCAGTGAACATATGTATGTATGTATATATATATGTACATGTACATGTATATGTATATGTATATATGTATGTAATTATATATTAATATAATGCATTATATATCAAATCCCATAAAGGTATGTCCCATCAAATGGGGAAGAATAGGTAAATCTATGTATCTTCAACCCATCACTATAGATATATCTCCCCGTCTGAACCCTAGCTTGTCCAGTTGTGAATCGAAGTACCGAACTACAGTGCGCTACCTTGCAAGATCCAATGTATTCTGGCAAGAGATTCCCCATTCCTAGGTGGAGCGACCATGATGAACTGGAAAATCACTCGACCAGATCCAAGTATCAACAAGTAGAACGACAAATTCGCCAAGTGATTCAGCAACAAACTGATCCTGGTGGTGGCATAGGCAGCGCCAGAGGCTGGCAGCGCTGAGAGGGCACCTGGTTTCAGAAGAGGTACCAAAGGTGATAGCCTCGGACCGATGAGGGCTGGACAAAATATCGACATCTTCGGTACGAGGTGCCCCGGTATCTTAAGGGGCACTTGCTTCGTAGGCCAACTCGGATTTCGGGGGAATATATCTATGGTATTCTATGGTCACTGTGTTTACCAACATAACTGGGGGGGTACCACAACTCAGCAAATCCAGGCAGCATGTCCAGTTTGGACTGGAAATCCTGCAGCAAAGGTAGCAGCTCAGGGGCTTCTTTCTTTAACAAGCTCTTCCTCATCAGAAACGTTTGGCGAACGCACAGGTGTACACACCCCTACCAGAAACGATGGGCTAGATGGGTTGCTTTGCAGTTTCACAGAAACCATCAGAAACGCCAAGTTGGACAGAAAAAAATATGCCAAAGTCTGAGTTTTCAAGCTCCTCTTGGCACTTGAGAGCTGAGAAATGTCCCTGTCCAGCTTACTCTTCTCTGCCTCCTCAGTGAACATCGACTCAAACTGCGCTTCAGCTACAGCTACATCTGCCAACTTCGCAGTTGCACCTGGCAAAAGTGATGGGATGTGCCTGAAAATATGGGATACCGGGATACCCATAAAATTATGACATTTACCATATTTTATGGGTACGAGTATCCCGGTATCCCATATCCCATAACCATATTTTCCAATGGTTTATGGGGAAAATTATTGACTTTCTGAACCATGGGTTGTCTGGAATCCATGCCACTCCCCCGGGGGAATCGCAAGCCAAAGTGGCAAATAGAGCCTATTTATGCCTGTTTAAAACTGGTACTACAACGTCGCTTCCAAAGAAATGTCGTTTGAGCTCAACATCAGAATGATAATGGTGATAGTCATGATTGATGATGCTGATGGTGCTGCTGATGCTGGTTTTGCTGATGAGGATGAGTTTGAGGAGGAGGATGAGGATAAGGATTAGCATGGGGATAAGGATGATGCTGATGATGATGATGATGAGGATGAGGATGAGGAGGAGGAGGAGGATGAGGAGGAGGAGGAGGCGCGGTATTCCTCCGTTATGGTTAGTCACAAAATGGGTAGATTGCTGTCTATTCACCAACAATGTCAACACCAAAGGATCAAACACGGGGTTTCAAGCAAATAAAAAATCAACACCAACCAATTGGTGGAAACATGATGGGATATATGAGCAACTCATGATGTGGGTGTCTCAAACTGAGGAACTGCTGGATTTGGGGACCTCCTACTTTTGGACTAGGCCAAATGGGCTAAAGTTGGAGAAGAACCAACGTGGCTTTGGAGATGTGTCTCTGTCTCGGTTTTTGCCTTCTCACTTCTGACCTGGAGAAATCACTTTGATGTTGGGTCATTCGAGTATTATCCCCCATTGTCGCTGGTTACAATCTACCGGTATATCCCATTATCTTGCCATTATATCTCCAGATGGCGTTTGGTCAGTTCACCCAAAATAGCTGGTTTGGCAGGATGTTGTTTCCCCCAAAGTATGGCAATCATAGCATGTGATTCATCCCCAAACCATGGTCGCTTACCATACCAGGCGGGTGAATGTTTCTGTTTTGCCCCAATGATCGGTATCCCCTAATACGATATAATATATTACAGTAATATATATCTGGGGTTGTCTGAGAAGAGGGTGACTAAAAATCCCAGTCAGTTGATCAGTTGATCATCATTTTCCCTATCGCCACAATTGAGAGGTACCCTCTGGTAAACTAACATAGCTATGGAAAATTGCCATTTATAGTGGATTTACCCATTGAAAATAGTGGTTTTCCATAGCTATGTTCGTTTACCAGAGGGTATAGCATGGTATAGCCCAGACCGTTCCCCAGCCTGTCGCATCGCCCACCTCAGCCGCCTCGCTAGGTCCGCTCGCATCGCCCAGCAGCGCAGCCAGAGGATCGCTGAGAGTTTCAAGTCGCAAGGCACGGAGCTCCTGATCCAAAGCGTATCCCCCGTCCTGAAAATGGAGATACCCTCTGGTAATTTCACATAGCTATTGAAAATGGCCATTTATAGTGAGTTTTCCCATTAAAAATGGTGATTTTCCATAGCTATGTTAGTTTACCAGAGGGTAAATGTTCATAAAATCCATGGAAATCACTGAAATCACCATGGAAATAAGCATGAATCTGATGGTTTCTCATCGGACTCATCCTTCGTTATGTTCCATTGTTGTTCAATATTTTTAATTGAACACATGGCTAATTATATGATGCTGAATGTGGGGTACTGCGCCCTATTTAGGGACAAACCCATGACGCTTTCACAGAGGAAAAAAAGCACTTGGTGTTTTCCCCGCGATCCAACTGGTGACTGGATGGCTTGGGGGGACAACCCAAAGTTTCAGAAAAGTGAAGGAAGAACTAATATACATATATATATATAACAGTGAGTTGACAGTATTTTTCTTCAGAAATTGAAACATATGTTATTAAGTTTGCTCCGATTTCCTATGCACTTTCTGGTGTGCGGGGTGGAGAATCAAGATCCGGACTCGCTGGAGACGCCGGCCACCAATCGCCAGGAATCAGCCACATGCCAGTCGGCATAGACCTGAAGAAGGCTTCCGGTGGTGTAGTAGGCGTTGAAGTCGTTGGCGGCGGCCCTGGTGGTGTCCCAGGTCCAAATGCTTCTGGTGGGGTTGGCGGCGGTGGGCCTGGTGGTGTGCCCGGGCCCAAAAGTTCCGGCGGTGTGGTAG
>Ga0126342_10001784_pt1 | contig 31616 bp, 35 predicted proteins | sample Cyp1metagenome_FD_92528 | JGI IMG/M metagenome (GOLD analysis project Ga0126342, IMG submission 92528) | Coral microbial communities from Lord Howe Island, Old Settlement Bay, Australia - Cyphastrea 1 metagenome | ecosystem: Host-associated > Invertebrates > Cnidaria > Coral ...
GTAATCAATGAGTCATTGTTTTTTTTGGGGGGGCGCTATATCACCCCCCCAAATTGCATAAACCTTCCTTGTCGGGATTGGTGTTTTTTTTTTTTTTTCTGGGTCAAACCTTTAGTCCGGGGGAGTAAATCCCAATCCCATTCATATCTCATCAATCCCATTCATGATATAACAATCCATTTTTCATGTTGGCATAGAAATTGGCATAGAAATATAGAAATCCACAGACATGGACCTGATCCCTTCGAAACATCTCCCCCCCCAAAAAAAACACGGAAATCCATGGGATTTTTCCCATGGATCCCCGGTTCAGGTTCAAAGAGTTCATCGACCACCACAACCGTGTCCTGGAGATGGCCAGCGACTCCTTAGGACGAGCCGAGGTTCTCACAGGTGCAGCGATTGATGTGAAAATGTTGGAGGAATTACACCTGGTAAATTAACATAGACCCTGAAAATCACCAATTTTTAATGGAAACTAGTCTTCCAACCCCTATCTGCCAGGGTCTATGTTAATTTACCAGAGGGTATGATTGATAGTATGAGGTTGATGAATATTGATGAATTGTCAATGAATATGATTGATTCGTATGATGTTAAATATATTATGAACTATTCATCCATGCATGTAGGTATGTATAAACCTATTCATCTAGTATATTATTGTTTAGTATGATGATATATGGAGTATTCATGACTATGGTTAAATACATTATTATATATATATATTATATATGTATATCATCTATTATTTAGTTGTTGATATTCTTGTATTTATGCCCCCAATTGAGGTGACATATCTCTGTTTTTTGTGGGCAATGTATTCTGCATTTGGACACCTTGGTCCCATTGAGATGCCAAAGAAATGTTTCCTCTGAATGTTCTCCCGAAACTTGGGAGTGATGCTCCAAGACCAGCGTTTTTGTCCTCTACATTGCCCTAAAATAAAGGTACATACCATATATCTACATCTATGATCATGGACTTCAATATGCCTATGTATAAAGCCTATAAAAGATTATGTGTGCTTTTTAAGGGTTCAATATACAAAACCATTCATAGAATAGATCATAAGGGTTCGACATACAGAATAAAATCATCTATGATAGTGGTTTTCGTGTGTCTCAAGGGTGGCGTAGCTCAGCCTTGGGCGACATTCTTCAAAGGTGAAGAGGCTCAGAAGCTCTTCAGACAGGCGGACAAAGATCACAACCATCGCTTGGTCTCCTGGATTTCTTGAGGCGACTTTTGTTTTTAAAACCTATATATATATATATATCGATTGCTATTTTATAAAGACCCAATTTTTTGTTTGGTGAAAATGGCTGTAAATGATTACCCATTCGTTTTTTTTTCTCAACAACCAATTGATCTCTCATGGGATTCGTTTTTTTTCCAGGAGATAGAAATGATAGAAAAGTTTGTTCCGGATATTCTAGATGACAATAGATGATGTGTTCCCCATGATTTCCAGTTGTTGGGAGGTTGCTGCTGGGAACTGGAGAAAATTGCTTCATGACCCCCCAAGGACAAGGAGGAGTTCTTCGACTACATGCACGGCTTGCTCAGTGTGGTGTCTCACTTGAACTGTGGACAGTCAGCGGGTTGGTGGTTTCCAACATATTTCATTGAGATGTTAATGAGAGAGGGGGAGAGAGAGAGAGAGAGATATATATATATAATATGTATATATATATTATGATATAATAATTTAATAATTATTATGTATATATATATACATATAAATACATAGTTGGGATATTGATATATCTATATAACGTGGCATTACCAACTTTATATGGACATGGGTAAAATTTTGATCATGATCTCAGGTCGTCACGTCGGATGATGATCCTCCATACTGTTCAGGGTTGAAGCTGCGAAACCAGCAGTGTGGTTACGGGGGAATGGTATCATGGTTTTCTATGATATTCTATGTGATGTCTCGACCTATTCCTGATATATTGATTGCATTAGTATTGCATTATAATATATATATACATATTATATACGTTAATATCTATATCTATAATAATTGTGATTAGAACCCATTGCGGGACCATTTGTAAACTTTAATGCTTTGACCTGAATGTAATGCTGGCATTTGGGCCTGAAAGAGCTGGGAATTTCATCCAGAGCTGGTCTCCAAATGCCATTGTTTTGATGCTAACCCTTTGTATTCCAACAGTTTGCCATGGAAAATTGCCATGCTGGTCTCTTCTCATGGCAATGGCCTGAATTCTCAGCAATTTCTTTTCCTGTTCCGCCCCGCCGGCAGGTGGGGCTGAAGCAGTTCGAAAGCATCTGCGCCACCCTGGTGGCCGAGGAGACTTTGCGACGGGCCGTGATCGCCGAGGGCTTCGACCGAAAGTCCTCGGAGACTTGGCAGCCTTGTTTTGAGTCGCTGGATGGATGTTTTGTTGGATGAAAAACACATGTATATATAATTTGGATAAAAAAAAACATACTGTAATCATGCATATATCATCATAACTCAATGATTATAGATTGATTGCCACTCTGCCCACAGCCAAGTTGATTGATAAGTAGGTCAACTAGGATTTATATTATAGCTAATTGGATCATATGGGGTCTGTAAACCAACAGACATATCGGGTGGTCACCAACTTGTAGCTGGGATGCACTCAAGTACCCAACAACTGGGGATATTCCATATATAACTCAGTCATAATATGGTTAGTACCCAGACAGATCGTGAATATGCTCACAACAACCTACAACAAAGGGAAGTTGACCGACCAACAGAAAGATGGGGACAGTTCGAGTACAGAAACTACTGTGACTTACTGAGTAGGTTAGCCATAGGATCGTCCAGATGGTAATTTGCCAAGGGTTGCTCTCGATCCCAAGAGCAACTGCCCGTGTTTTGAGGAGCGCTTGTTGGAGCAGGCTGGGGTAGCTTGGTTCTACAAGCAGCCAATGAAGGACGGCAGAGGTTCCCATTCCTGTTCCTGATTGGTCCAATTGACCACGGGGGGCATGGAGTCTGAGTCTCATGGGCCCGATAAAGAGTCAAACCAGAGCTGCTGGCAATTTTGAAGCTGAACTTTTCGCTTTTGGTGTTAAGACATGCGAAAACCAACCATTCAGCTGGGTTCAAGCCGTGTCAAGCCGCCAGGACCAAGCCTTGTCTTTCTTGAAAGCCAGAGCTGACCCCAACGTCACTGCGTCGCGGTGGCACAAAAGAAGGGCATGTGGCAGTGTGGCATGGGATCCAATTTTCGAAGGTCACCATTTTTTTGGGTCAGCAATCATTTACCTGGCTATTTAATGTTGTTTAAGGGTTCCCGAACTGGATAATGACCATGTTTATAGGTAAATAGATCACAGATCATCTGTAAGTTGACAATTTCCCAAAATTGAGGAATATTTTGCTTTGATGAGCATGGATAATGTGTTTAATTAACAAAGAGATCATGTTGACATCCGCTTGGCTGACCTGTTGGAAGTGCACTTCACTTATTTCATGTGAGAAAGACCTTAAAGCTACCAATAAGCAATCCCAAATTTCATCAGAAATGGATGGTATAGCAACCAGCAACCCATGCCCCAAGATGTTTGCATTGGGTTTGCCACATCACAGTATTTGCACCATCAATGTAGATGATTTTCCTACGTCCCTACAACCTCAAGATTTCATGGTAGAAAAACGGTTTCCTCGATTCCTTGGGTAGTCTCAACCAAAGTGCCATGGTTGATGATTGATATCTCTACTTACTTTCTACTGTATCCTTATTTGTGCTTACACATTCCAAATTGACCAGAAAATCCTCCGTGAATCAGTTGATAGTTTTTACTGTAAACTGTTAATTGTGTTTTTTTGGTACCTGGTACTGGTACCATCATGTGTTGCATTTTTCCATGTCCAATGGGTGTAATAATATTGGATTGGTGGCTTTACCAAATATCCAGTCCAAGAAACAAACACGATATTACATCTTCCAAAAACATATAGTTTCCTGCTGAAAATTCCATTAAATCCCGTTTTCCCATAGAGACTGGCTGCCAATGATGGTTATCCCAATCTTCCCTCTAAAATTCTAAATCATTCAATGAATCAAGGGTAAAAACCTCGGACCCCTATTTTTGTCGCAAGATTCCCAAACATCACATGAAAATTCCTTCATGTTCCCCATGGTAGAAGACCCCCCAATAAATCCCGCAATTGTGGCTGGTACCTTCTTATATTCCCATGATAGCATACCCCTGGCTGCATTACAACCAAAACGGCCAAACATTTCGGGCTAGTGAATTATATATAGTAATTCAGCCAGATAATCCCATTATTTATTATATTATATAATATTATTTATTTATTTATATATATATATATATGTATTATATCATTCATCCCCCATGAGACCCCTACATTCCGCTTGCTACAGGAACATTGACCCATTGAGGGACCAGGAAAGGGGTTTTTCCATGTCCATCCCAGACACTCCGAGTGATCATTACATATCATTACTGTATATCAGTATATGAATTATCTCATGATCTCATTCCCATACCTAAATGTTCCCAGTACTCTCTAGTAATTTAGCTATGGAAAATCATCATTATTTATATGCAGTATATATATATATATAGGTATATACATATGCGTGCATATATACAATTAAAAGGAAAACGTCGAACTAGATTAGATGGGCATTGGCCTCGATAGCAAACCATTAAATGACCAGAGAGTATATCGTAACCCAGTGACAAAGAAAAAACAATTGATAAAGATGATTGACCATTTAAACCCTGCTGCATATTTCAATAATGGTGATTGGCCATTTATAGATATCCCATTCATTTCCATTGTATCATGTTCGTTCTATATCCCCCGCTGTATTCGAATTAGCCTCCGGTAATCACACATGGATTGCTGGACAACCCACCATGTAGTTCGATGATTTTCCCAGCTATAAACCTCCATTGTTCATGTGGATTTCTCATCGCCATGTTTTTTTAATACCCAGAGGGTTAGCCCCATTAATGAATTCCATGATATGCGAGTTGCCGGTATGTATATATATATGCGCGTGTGTGATTATGCACATCCATCAGAATCAACAATTCCAGAAATCCCATTAGTTAATCCCATTCGATCATTTCCATTGACAATTTATATTATTCCATTAGTTACATCCCACATATATCAGTATATAAATTCCTTTAGATGATTTCCATTAACTCCCATGACACCACAGTCAGCTCAAGGACAAGAATGGCACCTCCGTCCTCCTGAACGTCACCGGCAAAACGGACGCCCAGTTCGCTTCGCAGCTGATTGCGGCCCGCTGTGACCCACAGCGTCACAACAAGGACTTCGACTGCCCATTGTTTCGGGCCGCCAAGGCTGGGGCGAAGGATGTGTGATGATGTGTGGTGGTTTAACCAAGAAAAATAGATTAAACAAATTAAATATGGATAAAAGGCTTGAGATGGAGTTTAAACAGGGATGTATTGGATTCGGTTAAACCAGTGTTGAAACCTGCTAAGGCGAGACATATCGATGTGATGAAGGTGCTACTGGGGCAGGAGTGGGCACCACCTGAGGAGGATGCTTTGGCAGAATCCTGGGATGCTTTGGACTGGGCTTCGCAACTGGTGGATTTCGACTGGCGCTCCCCGATGTTTTGAACGACATTTGTGCTGATAGGTGTTGATTGTGTTGCTTGTTGTTCATGTTTGGCTTGGGTTGCAGAACTTTGTGCAGATGAGGGGGAAGAAATCGTGGTAAACACAGAACACTACGTATAGTCTAAGAACTATCCAACGAAACCAATGGGTGAGCGCCAGGCCTTTGTTCTTGCTACGATATCAAAATCCCCTGAATGTATACCCGAATCTTAGACTTATACCGTATACCTTTGGTCCGTAGGCGTTGCAAGGACTTTTTTCCTCTCTCACAGAGTCGAAACCCTGCATCGAGCGCCAAAAAAGCGCAACAAATGATCCTATACAGTGGCATTTCTTCTGCCTGCTATCGATCCCAGTGAGTAGGAGCGCAGTCACACAGACAGCTGTTTCTTTGCGGGCTCTTTTTGAGTAGATGAAATAGAGGCCAGAAAGTATGATAAAAATGGCAAAAACATAGGGAGCAAAACAGATTTCTTGGCTGGTGGTTTCTGGTTTAAAAGTCACGCGCTGAGAGCATGTAAGTCTACCCAGGACGACGGAGAGAAGTCCCCTGCCAAAAGGGCGCCGGCGCAAGTGAATGAGGATTGGGGCGGGTGGGCCTCTACATGTGGGAATGGTACATGTATCTATAGGAACAAGAAACACCATACACGCATAGACGTTATGTGTGTTTCTGGGATTGGATTTATCTGATAACAATCTCATAAGCCACTAAATTCATTCTCTTTAGCAACCCACAATTCCCTTTTTGATGTGAATTTGGGTTTAGATGAGTTTACTGTAGATATTCGCTCATGAACTTAAACCAATTCTGGGAGTGACTGGATAGACTCTTACTTCTGACTTTGCATACTTTGCCTTACGTGGATTTAGAAAGCAATGAACAGGTTCTCAATTCAAATGGCTAACAAGCCCCTAGGTGGCGACAACACCCTTTGGTATTTGGTTGAAATTAATTTGATATTTGAATGTTTTTGCAAACCATTGCAAACCAGATGCACTTAGATTTTATCAGTTGGTGATATCTATATGATAAGCCCATATACGCCCATGGTTAATCCACATGCACAAAAATCATACTTTGAATGATGATGCGTCTTGCTCCTGCAAAGCAACGTGCGAGCCTCAAAGTGTCGCCTTAAAGCAGTGTGGATGTTGTAAACATCGACATCACTCGACTACATCATCCCAAGTTGAAGTGAACATTTCCAGGACCCCCTCTATTTTTGCCATCGAAAATTAAGCCATGGCTTCCTGCAGGAATTGGTGAAACAAATGCACGATCTCACTGGCGCACAAATCCGGCAGCTGGTGGCCAAACGAGCGGAGTCTCGGTGGCGATTTGAGCCAAACGGTGGGCCCCATCTTGTAACAAACCAGCTGGATTGCAGAATCCAGTTGTCGTTTTTCAGAAGGAAACTCTGGGATAATCAAAGATATGAGGAAAAAACAGCAGCACCATATATAATTACAATTAATTCCATATGTCTGTATACATATATATACTAATTACTAGGTATCATTGTAAGATCTAAGGACCCAAATTTGCAGATGTGTTCCGGGAACCTATCAGCATTGTGGATATCCACTTGCAATGAAGCCACTTCAGCACCTTGATCAGAGATCCGTCAGGTCAGAATGAAAATCGACCATGGTGACCATCCAGAGCAAAGAAATGGGGCCAGAGTGAGGTATTATCAACAATTATCAGCACCAATCAGCTTATAAATTGATAATTGCATTGCATAATATTGGTTACTATTGGCCTTATTAACACCAAAAGTCAGTTTTCTTTTGATAACCCAACTGTTACCAGCCGTTGAAATGGGCTTATTCCCGGCGTTCGAAACCCCGATTATTAACAGGCGGTTGCCTAGGGGGAGGGACGCCTCTTGGATTTCCATGCGAGATTGCATTTCCATGCGAGATTGCAATTGTTGTATATCCATGTATATTTTTGGAAGCATCCAAATTGGATATAGTCTGAGTCTAATTGTACATTCTATCCCATTTTGTTTGGGCTGTGGGCCGATTAAAAAATACCATCAACATAATTGGTACGGCCAGTTAATACCATGGATATATTTACGCCATTTTACATCATTAAATTAAATACCAACTAACCCCCCATATGCCGGTTGGTCTTGAAAAAAACATGCATTCATATCCCATATGACCGGCACATACCAGCACCAGGACGTGAATTATAAAGCTCTAAACGGCTGGACCCCGTTGACGCTGGCCGTTTTTCATGGCAAGCTCGATTGTGTGGAGACTCTAGTGAAGAGACTCGTCCTGCAAAGGCCGAAGATGGGACTACATCCGTACATATGTTTTAAGTTTGCCTGAAAAATGTATTGGAAAAAAACACATCTGACAGGACAGGTTATCACCATTTTCCCTGTTATGTGATTGGAATTTTGATGGTTTATCAGTTTATCATCATTTTCCCTCTTATGTGATTGCAATTTTGGGAAGTATGCCCCATTCTCCCGAAAATTCACATGAATGCACAAATGTGGGAGATTAACAGGAGATAAATGGTATATAATGAGACAATGGATATGTGTGTTTTTCTTGGCTAAACTCTCGGAGATGGCGATGGATATATATATATATACAGTACATATCTATATTATATATATAATTATATATATATGTACATGTGTGTTTGCGAAATCGTTTTTGTGGGATATGATATTGATGGTATGTATAACCAAACATATGACAAATGGGTGTGTCTATCCTGAACATGTTTTTTTTTTGGTTAGGGAACACGGGAACATGATTAAGCATCAAATTTTGGGGTACTGTACCTATTTTCGGAACCATTTCTGGGGTCCCGACGGGTTGCCGGAAAGGTGTTCATAGAAGTTTCGCACTGATTCAACATTTGGATACCCCCAAATCATCTAAATCGGCCTGTAGACTCACACTGTAGACAATGAACAACAGGAACAACAACAGCAACAGCAGCAACAACGATAAAATTGTTTGGGTATCAGGAACCACGCAGCTTCTGAGGCTGCAAGATCCGATGAAAGGCATCAAACTTCAGCTACAGGGGAAGAATGCGAAGGCTGGGTTTGGTGGCTGAACACTTACACCTTGTTCATGGTCAATGGACCAATGATTCCTCAGAACAAGCAGCTTCGAGTTTCTATACTTGTTTTTTCTTTTTATTTGTTTTCTTGTTTGATGACTTGTGCCACCAATGTAGTCCCGCCCTTGCACGTTTCTAGATTTCAACTTCGATCTTACTTTCCAGCCGTCGTCTCTCACCTGCTATCCCAAATGGCGGCTTTTGCTGGTGCTGATTTCCACAAAGAACCTATCAACCATTATTAAGCAATATATAAAGACTCACAAAGACTTAAGCCTCTCATAGAGTTGAACTCAACTCTCATCCCCTCACCTGACCCCAGCTCATCAGGGCCGCGCACCCCTGCATTTGGCGGCCCGCAAAGATATGCCCGAGATCGCTCAACTGTTGCTGAAGAACGGCGCAGATCCCGACGTCCGCGACATGGATGGCTGGACCCCGCTGCACCACGGCTGCTTCAATGGCAACTCTATGGTGGTGCGTGCGTTGCTGCAGGGGGGAGCCAACTTGCTGATCCAGGGTGTTGGAGGCGCATCAAACCTAATATAAACATGCCAGAACGTGGGATCCAATCATGTTGAATTCTGAACACATACCTCAAACCCATCTTAAGATTGTTGAACACCAATCAATGGCCATTCCAGGAACCTAAATTGGAGGTACCTACCATATATAAGGCCTATGTAAGGGAATATTCCCCCAAAATATGGCCTTCTATGGTACAGTACCTCCGTTTTAGGATCCTGAAATTCCCATTGACACCAATGTGAAACAAGTGAAATGGCATAGTTGAATATAGTTAAATCATGTTATATACATATATATATATAGATATCTTCAGCAGTTGGCAACAAACAGTGTCAAAGATGCCATCAGTTCCACCCCGGCTGCCCTGGGCCGCCAGGCTTCACCGCCTTCCTGGTCACCCGCTTGCCGCAGCGCGCCTGCGATCTGAGCGATTCCACCCTGGACTCGCTGAAGCCGCAGGAGGGGGTGGACTTCCAAAAGCGCTTGGTGCCGATCTTTAAAGGTGACCTGGATGCCATGTTTGACCATTTAATGTGGCATGGCATGCTGATTTTTAATGCGATGAACAAAAAAATGGATTCAATCGACCCAATCGACCAGAATGGCGATGTCATGGGATTTAACCAACAAAAATTGGGATTTCTTGCTATTTCCAGTGGGGATATAATGGGATAGTAATGTTAGTAATGATGAACACATGGAGATTTCCTTAGTCATGGTGGGACCCAGAAAGAAACAACAGTCATGGATGACCGTGACTTAGTATTGAAACCCATGGTGACTTGGGGATCCTCCATGACTTAAGAAACCCCATATGGCTAGGCTAAACCTTTAAGGTAGATCTTGGGAGGATACAATATGATACAATCCCATCCCCCCAATATATCCAAATATCAAACACAGCCAAGAAGCCATGGTTGAACAGGGGATGTGCACGTATTTACAAATATTCGGGGCCATAGAATGGGACTACTCAAGATGAGATGGGATATCAACAAAAAAGGGGTACACACATATGTATATTTATATATATGCATACTGTACACATAACAATAACATACTCTAACACATACACACACATATATATAGTGTATATGTACAACACATATGTCGTTCTCTGTTTATTTACGCACATGTACATATATATATATATATATGTGTGTGTGTGTGTGGCTATGGTAACTCAACCAGTGTTGGGGCCCCAGGCCGTGGAACAACAACCACGGGGTAAACTAACTGCGGCAAGGCTGTGGCAACCATCATTGGATTTTGAAACATAAGTCTTCAGAAATGGGGTTGTCCATAAATGAAGGTACCCCATAGCTGGATGGTACATAATGGAAAATCCAAACCCCCAAATGGTATCAAATAGTGGCAAAAGTCCGAGGATTGAGTGGATTCTGATGCCCATAGTACTGTAAACTAAGCCACTAAGCTGGACAATTATCGGTAATTTTGCGTTTGTTGAAAAAGGTGTTGGGGAAACCCAAAGCCAATAAATTATCATAATTTTCCTCAATGACATTGCCGTTTTTTTCGGGGTATCCCTGTTAAGAATGTTAGATCCATGCGGAAAAAAACGACGATATCATAGGAGAATACGATTATATCAATACTCCCCGTCTAATTCGATATTATCATATATATATATATACATAGATAGATAGTTTAAAGTTGATTGGATTTGAGAAATCAACAAGCATATTGTAAGCCCAACAAGTTACCTCCAATTCTAAAGTGCAAATGGCTACAAAGAAGAACAACCCCCATTTGGGGATACTGCATTTCTTCGTGTGGCTGAATTTTGAGATATATTGAGATTAAGCTGTGCTTAATTCATATTCCTTGATTTCCTTGATCGGTTCATGTTGTTGGGTCAATATACTTCATGCAGATATCCACCGAAGATGATGTAGCGGCCTTGTTCTAGCCATTTTGATTTGCAGGGGTGGTTTTAAGTGAATTGCAATTCTAGGCTGCTCTCTCCCACAGAGTTTGTTATTCAAGCGTTTATGATACATATCGGAATATTGTTTCATTTCTTGAGTTTTTTTTTCCCATTCGTTTCTTTGAGTGTGGCTGGATCTCGTCAGGTTCGGCAGGGCTGCTTCACCCAGATGTTCTTGACATGTCTTGACCCGATGAATGGCTCAAAAACTGGGATGAGTTCTTAGAGTATTGATGGGCGTTGTTTACCTGGAGGCTTAGCTCACAATTAGTAAGTGGGTTATAACCCGAGTTATAAGTAGTACGTAAGTAGCGTTAGTTTTTTTTTTTTAAGGATGACACCATGAACCGGGTGTCCAAACTTCCCACGAATGATTGCATGTTGGAACACAGATTTTGGATCAGTTCTGGTCAGAATGAGAAGGGCCTCCAGGATGTAGAAGGTGTCAGATAAACCCTGTTTTGCACAGCCCCCCAAAAAAAAAACACCCCTAAACGAAACCATGGTGGATGTAGGGAATTTCCACATTTCATTGGGACCCTTGATGGGGTGTTTAATATTAGGGTGATGGGATTAATCTATCATTATAACAGGAGTAACAAGGTGGTAACCACCCCAATAGTCGTTCAGCAGCATCACCAGGGCAAAGATGACTCCATGTTCCCAGGCGAAGAGATGACGGTGTTGCAAAAGATCGAAGAGCTTCTCAACCTTCCAGGTGTCAGACATCCTTCAACCCAAAAACATGGGTGTGGAAGCGGGGTATACCGCAACAAACCCAATTTTGGCATGTCTCATCGGGATAATCAAGTTTTACTTGGATATTTGGGTACTGTGGTTTCGCGCACACACCCATTTTGGGTCTAAAAATTTCAATGAATAATCATGTTGACCTCCATTTGCGGATAATTATAAAGTATGTTCCTATTAAAATGAGCAGCCTCTTTGATCTTCACAGAAATGGAGGGAACATCAGCAGGACCCCCAGGGTGGAGCCGTAGGTGTCAATCAGATGCCCGAGCGCCTCCGATTGCACGAGCAGTTCTTTCATCCCCTGCAGGGGCCCAACAAGGCGCGAGCGCACGCGCGAGCCGCGACCCGCAAGCCGCAAGTCATATCCTGAAATCAGGGGTTCCCACTCTTCAATCAATGGATTGGCTTACGGGAAAATCTTAACCGGAAACCATCGATATTTCCCCATGAAATATGGGTGTTTCCTGGGGTTTCCTGTGATTTTTCCCTTAAGCCAATCCATTGATTCAGGGCGTATGCTGAAGTTCGGCTGGGGGGAAATGTTGATTCACTGCCAGCCTGTGCACCGAGACTGGGATTGCCATCCAAATGCCCTGATCTTATTATGGCTTGGCTTAATCTTCATGTTGACAATGATCTGCCAAACATCCCACCCCCCATTCTTGGACAATTCAACCATCATGTTTGACCTTTGATTTCCCGCACAGTTGAAGCGCTAGTTCTAACCGTACAACCCCTGAATTCCCAATTCAATCAACAGTTCTCCCTGAATGCCCGCTATTTTCACAGACCATAACTTGACGTATGTCCCATTCTTAGATGGCATACCCTTGAATTTCTGCAGCAGCTCCCCTGCAGGCAGGTCAATTTCCAGACCATTAGTATATATATAATATATATATAATATATTAATAGTTATAAATGTTATAACTTATAACCCATAATATGTTAAAGAAAAAACATCATTACCATGTTTCAGCAACTGTTTCAACCCTCAATCCGCAACATTTCCCCAGGTGAAGCTGAAGTTGGTTTGGAGTACCTTGATCTCTCCCCTCATCCCGCGCTTGCGCACGGGCGCCGTTGACATGGAAGTCACGCCCAACCCGCATCTGTCGGAGGAGGGGAAAGCCGAGTACCTGGCGGAGGTGAAACGGAGGCAGACCTTGCAGCCACTGGGCATTTCTGAGCCTGAAACCATTTTGGATATCCATATGTGGGATACAGTATTTATTTAATAAAACAAGGTGCTGGTAGATGTTTTTTCCAACCAGAACGGGGGGAAGCACCATTATATAATAATTTAATGACATACCATTGTAGCAAAATACCTTTTACATGTATCATCATGTTTCATCATCCTACTGCAGGGTCCCGGGTAAATTCAGGATACAATGTGGGTTTGGGCCACGGTGGAACTGTCATCCCCCATGGAGCTCAATATGCATATACCCTTTACTGGATGACCATGTCCCATATACCATGGCCATGGCAGGTATACTGTAATGTAATGGGGAAAACCAGGGTGTTCCAAGGAAAAGTATCACATGTAACGAATGGTGGGTCTTTCATATCCGTGTTTCTCTACAGGAGACTACAGGAGAAGTGCCCACAGATAGGCCAGTTGTTCTAAATTTGCAACCAGGCCAACGATTGGATTCATGGTGAAATGTTTGCAGTTGGATTGTTCTATTCTATTTGTACCTTTCCCTCTCTGTAAACAAATAAATCAACAAACATAAATGAATAACATAGATGTTAGTTACATGCCATTTAAATCTCGGTGTAATCTTGTAGATGTTTAGAATTGGACATCAGCATTTAAGTGGTGGCACCAGGGTTGATATAGCGGGTCGACATTCAAAACACTGGCCACAGATTGGATAGCCATTTTGAAGCCATCAATGCCACATGCAAACCCTGGGTTTAAGCAACCAAAACGACAAATAGCATCTAAACCCATCTACAAGAATGGTTTTTTTCAGCCATTGAATTGCTAGTATCGACAGTGCTTTTTGATACATACATGTTGCTGAAATCATATTCCCTTTTCCTTGAGATGAACACTTGTTTGAGCCAAAATGGATAGATCCACTTCCGCCCAAGGAATGATTTCTTCAAGCAATGGCTGTATGACACCCGTGGGCCCCGGCCAAACTACTATTGGAAGTTTGACAACCGAGAAGCTTACAGGACAGAATTGAACAATTTGCTTCAGCTGGAATTGGCTGAGTACCGTATGGAATTTGACAAACTCTATGAAAAGATGGTGGACGAAGAAGATTTCGGGTCAGAACTAGCTGATATCGAAGCAGAAGTGGTGCTACTTGGTGTCGGTTTGGAGAGACATCATCCCGGGTTTTGCAGGACAAGATTGTTCTGTCATTCATCAATCAAACTGGTAACAGTTTCATCATGAAAGTTTCATGATGGTGAGGGTGCAAACCGAGCAGTTGCTTCAACTGGGGTGCTCATCAGATAATGCCTGACACTTCCTTGAGTGTTTTTGTTGATTGGTTTCTAGCCTTTGACTAAAATCTCCAAACATCTCCGAAACTATGTAGATGTTTTCGTATGTTAATGATTGTTGAACAAAGTAGGCCGGATCCCAATTGTTTAGTTCTATGCCATATATAGTTCACTTTCTTTAATCCACAGTCGTAGCACCATGGGGGCTAGCTTCGCCTCGCCATTTTTCAGTGGGCTCCGCGATCAAAAAACTGATTCCAACCTGATCCCATCCGAGGCTGGACAAATCCGTATTGAGCCAGCTGCGAGCTCATCACTTTCCACTCTGGGTGGAACAATTGGATTTGGTGGAGGCCTTGGATCAACTGCGTACTGTGGGGGCTGCCGGCTTTGCTGGCCTCAAGGAGAGTCTCCATGAGTTTCCTGCGGACGTCAGTCGGAGGTCTACTTAAGTTCCAAAACATGTTTGGAAATCGCCAAACCAAATATATAGATATAGTATGTTATAGTAGATACTAGTAGATAGTTTCCCTTTGGATCGCGGTTTTCTACCATAGCTATGCAGCATGGCCCATGTGTATGTGTTTGTATTCAAAACAATTGTGTTTTTTCATAGCTATAGTGCTGGAAATGTGGTGATCCTGAGAGAGAGCAGGAAAGGAACCTGAACAGAAATTCGAAAACGTGTCGACACGAACTCCTACATATTGGTGTTGCTCGTGTGCCCGGATTTTTCGATTTTCATTGCGCCGCAGAATTCGAATTTTCACCCTGTGGCACCAGAGTTGCAATGCCAGCCTGTGTCGGCATGCTAACAGGAGGTCATTTTCCTGTTTTGATGATTTTGCATGATTTTGCGAGGCAATTTACATCCCAAATAGACGTATACACAATAACTAAACTCTGATGTTGGCAAAGCAATAGGATTCACAATCTCCAATTTTAGCATGGGTTTTATATGGTTCTATAAACCAACACATGCGTTGACCTCATAAACGGTTTACATCTCCATTTCTAGTGATGACATCTCCATGAATTTCATCATGATTTTCATGGTGAAATCTCCCATGTTCAAGTTGGTAAATTGCCATATTTGATGCTTAAATCATAAATCCTCCATAAATCCTCCATAAATCCTCCATAAATCCTCCATAAATCACCATAAATCCCCTAAAAATCCCCATAAATCTTCCATGTTTTGCTGGTGATTTTCTATGGTTCCCTTAAAAAAACAAAGGCCAGGCCGTTGGAACGGTGCCAGAACGGATCGCCACAGGATGACCACGTTGCCCTGTTGAACTTGGTGGAGCAACTCACCATTTCGCATAACCTGAGATGTGGCAGGCGGGGTCACGTAGGTTGTTTTCAGCAGATGATATTCATGGTTAGTAAATATTAGTACCCTCTGGTAATGACTAACATAGCTATTGAAAATGGTGATTTATAGTGGACTTTCCCATTAAAAATTGTGATTTTCAATAGCTATGTTAAATTACCAGAGGGTAATATATAATTAATAGATGTTGAATGATGTTGATATATTGATATTGTTTGGTCATGGTTACAATTTTATGATCTTATATGATCTTATTTGATTTTATGTGATCTTATATGATCTTATATGGTTAGTTAACAGATGTTTTTTTTTGGGGGGGGTGATGTAGGAAAAAGTATGGTGAAATTCAAAATTCAATGGGAAGATCATGGGATGTGGTTAAGCCGATCAATGTGAATTTCAGGGCCCTAAAATAGAGGTACTCTACATTACTGTACCATATAAAACCATAGAAATTGGTGGTATGTCCTATAGAAAATCAGAACTTCTACATAGGCCTAATGGTAGGTACCTTCGATTTTTGTTCCTGAAACTGCCATTGATATAGAAAACAACCGTTTCTCAAGGACAATGATCTAGACATGGATCAAACGGTAGTTTTTCCATATGTTTGCTGGAGGGATCTGGAGGTGAAGATCCCTAGCAATTCCATCTCATTGCATACATGATACCCGAACATATGAAATACCACCCATATTGGCACCCAAAATGAATAATTAGAGAGAATTCTAAACCAGGGATTCTCGCTGTGTGTTCCATAGTAGGGGAAAGGGAGTGCTACGGACTCCTGGGAAGCGGATTTCGGGTATACCATATACTGTATCATATACCACTTACCTTGGTAGCTATTAGAGGTTGGTAATAGTGTGGGATCATATAATATGAAGCACCTCGACTATCCAAGTAGTTTGAGGTATAGTAAATCTCAGTAGAAATATACACAAGCTACAAATCGAGGATGGTTCATGAACGTGGATCCCACATCACACATCCTTTTTTCCATGATATTCCCAATGATTTTTAGAGCACTTGATCGGTCCCATTGATATCCATCATGATGATTCCCCCATACATGTTACGTATCATTATGTATCATTGTATATTATGTTCATTCATTCTACGTCATTGTATATCATTATGTATCATTATATATATATATATCAGTTTGTGTCATTACATGTCGTTATATATTATCATCATAGCAACGGCGAAGAAAATCGAAACATTGGAACCAGCTATTGGGGATCTAATCTCCAACAGATACGGCTTTTCAAGTCATGTTCAAAAGCCTCAAAAAGGCACATTTACCTGAAAACTGACATAGATGTGCAAGAGCCAGCATTTTTTATTCATCATTTCTAGGGAAACCATGGGTTCTCCCATGTTCTCCCTAGGGTTACCAACCCCTGCTTTGTTGGGGACGCCAGGATGTTCTGGCGAAATGCCTACCGCACCTGGCTTCTCCAGTTGGCCCAGATGTCGGATCACGAAGCCGCCAGAAAGATACGCGTCATTGTGGAGCCTGAGCTGACATGATATGATATACTGTGTATAATATATTCATGTACGTATTTATATATATATATACATTATTATATATAATCATTATTATTATTTTATTATTATTGCTATTATTATTATTATTTAAATGTATATATACATTTTATGGATATATATATGTGTGTAATACCATCCGGTATTCAAACATGGCAATTGAAATTCCCCTATAATATGGAAGTTTCTAGCCGGGAACATCACTTAAACCTGGTGGATTTTCCATTGCCATGTTTGATTACCAAGGATATATATATATATATATCATCACATAGGTGAATAAATAGATAGATAGATGTATAGATAGATAGATAGATAGATAGATAATTTTATACATACATGTTCGCATGAATTTGATCATGACCTCACGTGAGCTTCCGTCACTGGAATGATGGTTTTTATTGATTCGGGGTTTCTCATCCCCTTTTTGCTGGACTTAGTGCAGCGTTGATCGGTTATGGGTGGTTCTACTAGGCAATATCCTGGGATTATCATCATCCATGATGTTAAATGCCCTCAGGCAATCAAACATGGCTGGCAGGGGGGAAGTCCCCTAATTCAATTATCAATGAGAAAATGAATATGAATACCCTCTGGTAATTTAACATAGCTATGAAGATCACCATTTTTAATGGGAAAATCCACTATAAATGGCCATTTTCAATAGCTATGTTAGTTTACCAGAGGGTATGAAAATCATACAGCTGAATTGGTGATTTTCATCGCCATGTTTGATTGCCAGAGGGTAATGGTAGTAGGAACTGAACTATTTCACAATGCTGAAGGGATGCTAGAAATACAGGTGATCTTCAGCCAACCATAAGGGTGACATACCAGGGATAGTAAGTGAAAATTGTATGCCAATGATAGATACGGGGCTTTATATGGTTTTTATAACTTATAACCGTATCAATGGCTATAGATGGAGGGATCTAAAAGCCAAGAATTGGGGCATCCAACCAACTAGACAAGGGATCACCAACCGAGGACAAATTCAATGCAGAGAACCCTTCCTTGCCGGCCACCTATCGCCACGGTCCTGTGAAGACAGAGGAACGGACCAAGCACAAGGACAGGGTTGACAGATTTTTTGGTGCAGATGGTTGGCATTCCAGGCGATTGTTCCCTCCAAAATGTCGGTTTTTCAACTAGCAGTATTATCCTGAATCAACCCTATGTTGGATAATTTATCATTTGCCTGAGCAAAATGTTGTTTCATGGGTGGGATTCACACCATCCCCAAATGGCAGTTGTTTATGGCATTGGGGTTCGCAGATTATACATTTTACATCATTTTATGTCAATTGAATTGGGATCAGTTTGGCAGGCACTTACCTTAGGTCATTGCCACAGGGGGCAACTGGTAGCGTTCTTTTGCGCTTCTAATCGAACGTGGGATGTCCAAGCCATCCGAAACCTTGGGAGAGGTCGACTCTGGGTAAAACACCCATGCCATTCCTGTGGTTTGTTCTATACATCTTAAACCAACCCCCACATGATAGAAGTGATAGAACAGTTGTAAACCCGGAAGCTACACCAGCCATGTAGTAAATATACTTGTACAATCTAGTACATCTAATGTTAATGTATTTTCAAAAACTTCAGTATCCTTTGGGCGAGCCCACTTAGATGGGCCAGGGATCAAGTTGACCTGTTCGTAAATGGTTGATGGCCTATCATATACCCAGGTAAAAGAGAATAGAACCCAATCAGTCACTAGTTAGCCGCTGGAAATCAAACATGGCTAGCTGGAAAATTCATTACAGAAGTAGTTCATTGTTGTTCCCATTCCAAACTCCATGGCTTTTTGTGGATTTCTCGGTCGTCGTTTGCTTGGAGGAACACGCCCTAGGCTTGACGCCCACGGCAGATACCTTCGATACCCGGACCAGCACATCGCAGATCTTTGATCTGATCAGAGGCACGATCTCCGTGACTTGGCATCTAAGAATTTCATGAATGAAAGATGTGCAGATATACATAGATATACACAGTATTCACATATACATGACCTTTTCCAACCATGCCCCCACAACACAATTGATAATAATTCATCATGTAAGGTTTGAAACCATTCTTAAAACCTGGGACTCAACTAGAGGCAACTACCGATTCCAATTGTAGGAGTTCATTGAACTTCTAGATCCATTGAGGCTGGGAATTTGCTCATCATAGAAAATGAGAGTTTCCATTTCCAAGTGTATGGAATACGTATAATATAGAATTACTCGCACACATATTATATATATATACATGAATAAGTACTATACAGACTATACAGACTATACATGAATCATTGATTCCTGTGCGGAGGTGAGTTTGTCATTGGAAGGGTTTTGCAGCGAAACGCAACCAGCTTCCACGCCACTGAATGACTTCCCTGGCCGTGGGGCTAAGGTCAGCAGTCCCAAAGCAGTGTTAAAACTCGTGGAAGTCTTCAAGGGGTTGGACAAATCCATGGACCGGCTCCAGCTGGTGCGTGTGATCAATCGCTTCAACAAGGAATCTGCAAGCCTTGATGGCCACAGATTTGTGGATGCTTGGAGTTAGACTCATTTTCCCAGAGGTTTTGTTTACATGTTACATTTCACAAGGTTTTTTTTCGATCCGTATGTATTTCTTTTTTGGGGATACGAGGGGACTGAAAATGTTGAGTGTAGCGTGAGAAGATTGGACCCCTTGTTTCTCCCAGAATTTCGCCTCAGCTCATGTTTCAGCCCATCAGATTGCCAATTCCGAGCCATACTCTAAGAAAATACCTAGGTGAAATCGCATGACAAACCTGGGAGCCTATCAGATGTTGAAAACAGGGAGAATCCATGGAGAAATCAAGAGCCATGGGGCCATTTTTTGGCTGATCTCCCTGTTTCCTGGTTACAATCCGTTGTGTTTCATGGGCCACTTACCCAACAAGAGGGATTAACAAGGTGTTAGTAGCCACCATCAGCGCTTGCACTCACCTTTCGGGGTTGGTGCTTGGGAGCCAATGTTGGCCTAGCAGGTGGTTTCAAATTTGGCTTTCCTTAAACTCTACTTGAGATGATGATCCCATATGATATTTTTACATGCAGACGCACACACACACACATACATATATATATATATACAGTATATATATATTGTTTATATATATATATATATATTTTATATAACACAAACACACACGCACACACATATATATATGCAAATAGTTAATAATTTAATATATAGTACTGTAATACAATAATACAATCTCATTTTACCACAATAAAATATGGGATGGGTTGGGTGGCTCCACCACTTCATTTCCGTCAGGAAATGCACGTACTCTTCCGCAACGGCGTCCGTGCGGCTGCCTGTGGACGAGAAGACAAATCCGTGGATTTGACCATGGTTGGTGAAGTCTGCATCGTGCTGGAGGATTTTCTCAAGGCCCACATGGCGCAAGCCTAGAAGAATCTATAAGATGGTATAAGTTATACCCTCTGGTCTAGTTCTAGTTGATTTATTACTATAATATATATATATATATATATATATTATACCGATTGGATATGGTGATTTTTCCACCATCCCCAAGAGGCCCCATCAAGTCCCATCAGGTCTGGGATTTTTTCATAGGCAAATCATCTATAAATGGGCCATAGCTACATGGAAAATTGCCACAGAGTAGGTAAACTTATAACTTTACCATGAAACTCATGGAAACCTATGTTAATTATCGCTAATCATGGTTTATTTCCACTTGGCAGGTTCACAAGCGCAGGCATTTGCTCTACAAGCTGAAGGTGAAACTTGGGGGGAAGTCAACGGTACTTAAAAGAATCTAGGATTTACCCACCAATATGGTCTGATGATTTGATGGGCGTATCTATATAATTACATATAATATATACATCCATATATATATATATATATATATGTATATGTGCATATATATATATATTGCTACACATAAAATGAATCAGCAGCTTGGGCTTTGAACTGCACTTTATGTTCCTTGTTATTTCGCATGAAGATCCAAAACGACCAGTATTTTTTAGAGGCTGGGACCGAGCAGTTTATGGTTAGGTGGGTTGAAACCATCGATCAGAAATCAATTGCCCTCAAGTCACTTTCCAAGAGACAATCTGATTTACAATTGCGTGCAGTTGCTTCATATGGGTTTGTGTGAAAATAGGGTACCCTAAAATCTAGTGGTTTATTAATCATTTTCCCCATTATTAAACTTGTTATGGGGGGGTATCCACCATTTCCCCATTTTTCCGACAGACCCATATTCGGGTTATCAAAAATGATCAGCTATGCCACCAGTGTGTCTCCAACTTTGGGCCATGACCATCTCTTATCCTCTCCATGAACTGACCGCTTTGGGAAACCTCGGGGGCACAATACTTTGCTTGCGTGTTTTTCCAATCATTGTATTTTCTGGATTTGTATGGTGATATCATTAGTCATTGTAATACACTATATAGTGCTAGCACCATAAAATACAATGATTAGCATATCACCATTAGTATATCACAATATATCAGCATGAGTCATCTGTTTTATGGTATATCACTCTAATCTACTCGATTGGGAGCCATTTCACCAGCACTTCCCCAGGAGGGTGTCTTTGATTGGAGCCCGGATGACGATGAACTGGACAACGACGTGGACTTGGAGAGTTCCCTCCGTGGGGACGATCTGCCACAATAGGGGCACCATAGGCACGTCCCATGGGACAAATGGCATCTCTTTGTGTTGATGGTTTGTAATCCCATTAAATGGGGGTTTCCATAGATGGGGGATCCCCAAAATGGTTGGTTTACAATAAAAAAAATCCATTAAAATGGATGATGACTGGGGGTACCCCTACTGTAGGAAACCTCCATTTCATCATGTATTGGTTGGCAAAGAAAGGCTGGATTCTGAGTTGAACATTTGGCGTCAAGAATTTTACGAGCGATCAGAAAGCTATGATGTTCTCCAGTGGATTAGGATGCAATGACTTGATTTGGAACTGGCATAGCTAGCAGCGCAGCACGCAGCTTGCTACATCAGCAGATGTTCGCGGTATGTTGCAGAAAGTCTCACGCCGGTGCGATTGGAGCCTGCCAAACCATTGATATACCGCTTTGAAAGTGCCAAACATGCATCCGTAGAGTTGTGATCAGGTTGCTCTAGCTACAGAAGTGACCGCACTTGGTCAGGCACTTTACCAAGTACCCAGGGCATCCAGGCTTGCAAATAGGTGTATTCCCTATTGATGTCTATAAAGATCTAGGTCTAAATGGTTGGGCTGCCCCTTTTCTATTAAGAGACCTTCTCTTAAGCCTCATGGTGTGGCGCTCCAGAAGTATTTTCACTAGTCAATTCATTTCAGCTAACTCCGATCTTCTAAGAAGAGGAAGGAACGTCAAGGTCCAAGATGGGCCGGGGCATGCTGGTTTCAAGATCCCAAGGCAAGACACTGAGATATTTGCAGATTTGGAAAGAGGACTTGTTTTTTTTGAATGGTTGGAATGTGTTTCTGGCTCATGGGATTGCATTTTTCGATCAGATATATATATATATATATATTATATATATCAGACCTAACTTGCGGAAACCATGTCTGTGTGGGGTGATTGTTTTACAAAATTGCAATATTGCCTCAGTCCAGCAGCAGCACTCACGACTTAACTTGCAACGTTGACAGTGATTTCAGCAGACCTTGCGGCCTTTGACACCAGTAGACTTTAGGTACTTCAAAAGTGCTACATGAAGCAAAAAGATGCGCGTGTTCAGCGATCATTTTGTTACAAATACCGTGGAAGAAATCCTACACCAGTTGTTAGATTATGTATCCTCTTACAATCCCAATATTTACAGTGTTTCATAGGAATCCCATACCACCTGGTGGATTCTTCCATCCACAGTATGGTTGCTCATTTGGTGATGTCGGTTTTGTTTCCTCTAAACTTAAATGTGATGTTTTTTTTTTTGTTTTTAAACTTAACTTGACTACTGGTTAGCGGTTTGAACTGTTTTTAAAATTCCATCCAACAAATGGGAAGATGACCCTACATGACTAACACTTATCTATTTTTCGAGGGGGTTAACTTAACCACCAAGTAGAACATTTGATAAATCATATCCCATTTACATCGACCCCATCTATCTCGCATATGGAAGTTTCGTAAAATAAGGCTACCGGGCTACCGCCAAATCATCCATATGTCAATTTTTATTTCCACTATATATATATATATAAGCCAGCCAGCTATTGGGGTACCTCCATTTATGGAAACCCACATATCTTGATTCTACATGAAACCATATATATTTCCCATTGAACATGGTCATTTCCCTTCAAACCAATCCCTCCATTTATGGAAACCCACATATATGTTACATATGATACGATATCATATAATGAATCGTCAACCATATGATATAATTAATACCAATCCCAATCCATTGAAATTTACCATTTTCCATGGTGACATTCCTGGCTTCACCGCCCCAAGGCCCCTGTCCTTGGCCGAGAGGCGGCTGGCACGGCTGGCCAAACAGGTGAGGCGACCCGGACAAGGCTGAAAAGTCACGTGGGTCATAGGTCTTCCCCTGGTGATGGCCATTTTCATAGGAAAACATAGGGAAAACTCATGATTCACCATTCACCACTGGATTTAGGGTCATGGTAGTAATTAATGGCCCGAGTTTCGGACGTTGATGGAACTGGCGAAAAACGAAGCGATTTTAGAAGAGAATTGGATGTGGAGGTTGCCAAATTCTCTATAGTTTCGAATGTTTATCGTTTTTTTTCAAGCATACATGGTATGATTGGTTGCGATGACGGGCATATTTTGGGAGGGCTTAAAACCACCAACCAGATAAGTATCTATTTACATATATCGCAACGTTGCTTGATGATACTTTGACCGTTTTTGGTGGCAACCTCCGTATGTTCAGGAAACCAATGAGAACGCGGTATATATGCCCCGTTCTTTTGCAGTCATGTCACTTGAATACGGTGCGTGAAAGTTCAGCGGTGAGCGTATGGATCCACCCTCAAAAGGATGGGGCCACCCATCGAGCATGGCTGATGTGAGGTTGAGGGTTACAGATGCCTTTGATACTTCATTGGCCTTGACGGCTCAAGGATAATCAAGCTTTCAGGGTCACCAGCCCCATAAACTGGAAAACACATGACATTGATCAGTGACAGGGCAAGAAGTGTCTATCAGATACTGTGACTGTAGCTGTTCTGGACAAGAAGGACAGAGGAGCCATGTCCAGAGTCTTGGGATCCACATGAGGGAATCCAATCGGAAGCCCACAGGTCGAGTGCAACTTGCAGTCGCTGGCCATGGATCCAATTGACACCCGACATGTCGCAAAGGGTTTCTTCAATGCAACTTGTTCAATGTTTTGGTGGCTGTAAATGAATTTCTTCTCTTACATATTCCATGAAAAAATATAAAAATGGCATATAGATGAATATCATTGAATATCGTCAAAATTCACCAGCAGCGTGTGGGCATGGCCGGCTGGCAACCAGGCGACTTCAATCTTGAAGCAACTCTTTGTGCACTATTCTGAGCTGTTCCAGCCAGATGCGGTGAAAGCTTTCCAGGGACTCTGGCAATGCTTTCCACCGCTGGTGCTGCCTTCAAATCTGAACTTGAAGCCCTTTTCACTTAACAGGTGCACAAACAGTGGCTTCGACGTATTAAATATGTTGGAACACGCTTTGTCGCTATGCATTGGCTTGTGGGTGAGGACGTTTTTGGGTTTTCAATGATTTTCACATGTGGTATCATATAATTGCACACATATATATACGTATATATATATATATATGTATATATATGATGTGTGTGTGTACGTACATGTATGTGTATATATGTATGTATATATATATATGTGTGTATATATGTATATATCATGGATCATAGATACATTTAATTCGACGTGCAAATGTGATTTATGCATTAAAGGCCCCCATCTTCCGCGTTTCATTATTTCAAAATTTACAGCATAGTGAACTAGTGCTTCATACAAACAAATCATAATGGGGCGTAGCATTTAAAGACCATCTTCTGTGTTTAGCTTCACGATTTATGGGCCATTTATGTATATCTATGGTGCTTTAAATATATCATCACATATCATAGTGGTGCATTGTCGTGGCGGATTTTCAGGAACCGGCTATCTGGACTTTGTGGCGGTCTTTTATCCACACGTTTGGCAGAAGATGGGCCGCCTCTCCGGGCCGCGCCGGAAGAAGTGTCGCAGGCCGAAGGCTGAAATGGTGAGTTAATGCTAGGTAAATGGATGCTAATGGTAGGTGAATGGGATCTAGTGCTAGGTTAACTGGATTAATGGGCTCATGGTTTGTTATGCTAAATGAGAAGTTATTGCTATCCGAATGGGATACAATATAATAGATATATAATATAACGAGCATACTGGGTTTTCAGTAACCAACAATATGATGTTTGGGGAAATCTTGGATGGATAGTTCAGTGCTTTAATCGTTTGCTATAAATGGGAACATTGACCAACCAGCAGGGTATCTAAGACTGGCAATGAGAATTGAATCTGTTCAAAATTGGGAATACCCTAAGATCTGCCATTTGAAGCGGTTTCATGAACCATAGGGTTTTAGCAGAGGGGTTTGGCATTGGGGGTGGGGCCATTCTGAAGCCGGACAATCTTCTTGGATTTCGCACTTTCACAAGGGAAAGACCTGGAACAACTGCTGAATTCTGGATATTTCCTGGTAATTTATACCCAAAAGCTGTGGTAAATGAAAGTACATGGCCCAGTTATAAGATCACTCCTGTTCCAAACTATCATTTTCCAATCATTTTCCACAGTTTTCAATGGTTTTTGAACGGTGGTCCATGGTCGATGGCCTACCAGGTTCGGCATCCACCTCTCGGCTCTCAACTGCTTGGGCCATGACCTGGAGATCCTGCTGAACTTCGCGCGCGATGGCAAGTACGAAGGCACCTGGAACTCCATCGTGGCCTCCCTGGGGGGTCCCATTCGCAGCGACTGGGCGAGAGCCGCGTTGTCATAGGGCATCAACGGATCATGTTTGATAGCTATAGTTAAAGTAAATACGAAAGGAATCCAAAGGGCATATATCTATATTCTATATATCTATATACCTATATATCTATATATCTATATATCTAATTATACATCTATATATCTATATATCTATAAATCTATATATCTATATCTCTCTATATATATATATATCTATATATTTATATTATATATTTATATATTTGTATATATCTATATATATATATCTATATATCTATATATCTATATATCTGTATATATATATATATATATATATATCTATGTATATATATATAATATGTGTGCTTGTTGTTGTCCGTTTTTTAGATGTTGACAAGGGTGCAAGGGTGTTGATCCATCCCCATCAATATCAGTTTTGTGTGTTATATCAGTTGTATCATGCAACGGCTCCTACACAAAGATTTCAAAGTGACCGTCTCCATCGATGTTCCGATGTGTTCCAGCTTTATCATGTAGCCGTGGCTGCACTGCGTCACACCACAGATTTATACTAGAATAGAATGGTTTATTTTTACTAGCCAAGCCATTTGTTGGTTGACGACTTTGCGATGTGCATCACAGCATAGGAGTGGAGTCAGTGACCCATGACATTGAACAACCATGGTGAGTGTCCCTGGTAAAGTAGGGAATCCCGATCCTGTTATGGATTGTCCGCTCATATTGTCCAGAAGATACAAAAAGATTCAACAGTGATTCCTAAACAATTTCAATTATCATGTAGTAATTTAGATACGTTTTGTTTCATTTTTTGTTCTATCTTTTCGAGGGCGTCTATAGCTGGATAATAGCCTACACATTGCCCACACAAGACCTTCAATGAAACTGGGAAAACCCGCCAAAAACTGCAGAACCACACTGTGGCATCATACCATAAACAGATCTGCACCGAAAGCTTAAAGCTGTTGGCTACATAGTAAGCCCCAAAAAGATGCAGAGACGCTTCAATTTACCACAGTTTCTAGGTAGGAATTGTCAACACTTGTTTGTTCTGCATCGTGTTCTTTTTTTGTGGTGGAGGTTGCATAATTTTTGTTAATCCCATAGTTCCAGCTACGTCAGGATGATTATATATATATACACATAACATGAATATTCCCATGATATTCTCATGACATTTCCATGGTATTCCCATGACATTCGCATGATAACATCCAAAGAGACGCTTTTTCAAAGGCTGGGTCTCCGCCTGGCCTAATGAAACCTTGGTGGTGATCAGCAGTGGGCAGGGCCGACAGTTGCACCCAGGACCGGCATGCTTAAGATGGGGATGTCAAGAATGTAGACATTCTGGAGGACCCTCCCCTAAAGGCACTTGTGTTTTGTTTGTTTTTTTTTTTGTGTTTTTTCCGATACTAAATTATCGAATTATCGTTCAAAATTATGCTGTAATTGAATTGCTCTGTATATATATATATACACTGCATATTTACTGTATTGAATATTCATGTTACTGTATCGTTACGACTACATATTGCTAGATTGTTTGGAATTCAGGTGATTAATGAATCAGGTTCAACGATAATATGTTAATATATATATATTATATATTACTACAATATTGATATAATGGATATCAATCCCTTCTCGCTCGTGTTTAAAGCCGCCCAAATGGTGCGCCCATCATCCCTGATGGACGATGGATGACAGCGACAGCAGGAAACAAAAGATGGGAATCAACTATCCCCAAATCTACCATAAATGAGTGGTTTCAACTATGAAAATATGGATGGATCATTATTGCCTTACTATAATATTGATAACTATACACCAGATATTAATTTTGATGGTGAGAGCTGGGGTTGTACAAACTTGTTTAAGGAGAATAATTGCAGATTTCCGCAGCAGGTCAGCACCAGTAAGGTGGCAGTATGCAACCAATTGGGAGGATTCCATGGATTCCAAGGGGATCCAGTGGGCAGCGGGGCAGTTTCCACGGCCACACTGCTCACCCTATGAATGTTTACGAAAACGCCCCTACACATAAATCATCATTGTTTTTCGCTGCTACTTATGTGATTTCAAGGAGATGATCCTTTTTCAGACTTTTGACAGGTTTGAAGAAGCAAAGCGCGTTTTGGCATTCAAGGCTCAAGAGAGATGAAGAAAACTGCGAAGTCAAGTCATCGGCATCTAGTTAGTAACAGTTAGTTAGTTAGTTAGAGACGTCATCATCCACCCTGGTCAAAGAAACCGTGGTGTGGCTTGAATCTCACAGTGCAAAACCCCTGTCAAGGGCTCCTGGAAGGACTTCTCGAATGGTTTCTGCAGGCCGTTTTTATACCGTGCTGCTCCAAAGTGATGGCCTTGCCGTTGCTTGCGGACGGTACATCGAAGGACAATGCAGAATTCCACCTTTGCATGAGGGTGTGAAATACACCCAGGTTTCTGCAGGTGATTATCATACAGTGCTTGTCCGAAGTGATGGCTGTGCAGTTGAGAGCAGCCTTCCACCATTGGACGAGGGTGTGACATACACGCAGGTTTCTGCAAGTTATGATCATATGATGCTTCTCCGAAGTGATGGCTCTGCTGTTGCTTGCGGATGGAATAATTTTGGACAATGTGAAATTCTTTCTTTGAAGTATTTGCGTAACTGGTTTCCTTTTTGGGTTCCAAGCCTTTCTTACGTTTCCGATTGACTTGGCTTCAAGATTTCCCACAAACTTGCGTTGGCTGACGAGCAACAGCTCCCTGTTGTCTTGCCTGATGGTCAGTTGTTAGAGGCAGTTTGCGCTGCAGATCCATCTGTCACACTTGAGACTCTCTGCTTGAAGCATGAGAAAGCGTGAAAAAGGTTTCTCCATGCTGGATTTAAAGGTTTCTGTCGATGAGTGTTGGGGATTGGTTTACGGTTGGCTCAATGCTGTATAAAAATGAGACATGATAAGAACAACAATAATGATAATAAACAAACACCTACGCACACACACACACGCATAATTATATAATATATATATATATGTATAAATATAAATTTATATATACACATAAATACACATAAATACACAAATCTATCTATACATTTATGTGGGGATCTCTCTCTCTCTCTCTCTCTCTCCCTCTCCCCCTCTCTACACACAAAACTACACTTATACACACACATTAAACTGTTTTAGTACATGTAGAGATAGGCCAGACAATATACACATGTGTGTGTGCGTTTGTGCATTTGCATCAGACATATTGGTTGATCATCGTAAGTCATGGTCAAGCTCCATATCACCATTGTTGAGTTTGACTTTGCTTTTGTTGTGACGAAACTGACTGTTGTGACTGCACGGTAGGCTCAACCACCAACCAGTGAACGATTCTATAGGTGCAGTGGATAATTTAGTTGGGCACTGGTGGTCTAACCAGAGGACTGATGTCCAGAAGAGCTGAGAACGCGTTCCTTGGCGGCTCCTGGGCTAATCATGTTGTTAATGATGATGGTGATGATGATGAGGAGGAGGATGATGAGGAGGATGGATGAGGATGATGATGGATGAAACTTGGGTTTTATAGCCATATAACCATCAATATGAGGGTATTGAATGGGACATGGCAATATTCGGATACATATAACGACCTCACGTCGCGACGTCATGGGAATAATGGTTAGGATTATCTATAAGGGTACAGTACCAATCCCCACAATAGCCTTAATTCCAACTAGTGACCGGTTAGTGAATTGCTGCAATTCATGCAGCAATGATGACGGTGATTGTGATATCATGGTAATGATAATCCTACTTGGCGAGGAGTTGGTTACGACCCTGCTGGTTGCTGGACTGACAATCCCACTGGGTTGCCTAAACCCCAATCACCAGTTCCTATACTGATGCACTGATGGGACAAGCCTGGCGGGGCATGGGCAGTCGGAATCCCATTGAATTTCTAGACGGTAGGGGGTGCCCAAGGTGCATTTTTCAAAAATACTGTACATCTCAATACCAAAGGCATCAAAGGATCAAAGGCTAACTAAGGCAATCTATGCAAAGCTATCAAAGCTCAATGTCTAACGAGTAATTGATGAGGATAACCTATGGAGCAATTGAGGTGTTGCGGTATTGCACTGTTCAAGCTGGTGGTGTCCCCATGGGGTTAGAGTAATCATAATCCATGAAGAAGGCCTTGAATCCAACAGTCGTTTCCCTCACCAAATGTAGGATTGAGCAGCAAAATCAGTTGGGTTTGATGGATTTTCATGGATGATTGTGGCTCAGGATATTGGTCACATATGCCGGTGCGACGGACTGGCTTGAAAAACACAATGCCTACGCATTCACGGACATGGTGAAGGGCCTTTGGGGCATCAGTGCGTGGTGTAGAAGTGGACAATTCATGACATCTCAACTGAGTTGACACGGGCAGAATTCTGTGCTTGCAGAAAGCATGTGAATGTGTACTCTAGGTCTAGGTGGTCAACTGGCTGCTCTTGTTTTTCCTGCTCAATAATCATCCACTTGACAATAAACTGAATGTCAAGACGTGCCCCCCTCAGATGGATCTGGTGTAGTTGGAAATAATTCTTGGTGATGATGCCTATGCGCATTTGGCCCTCTTGGGAAATTTCAGGCCGTTGGTTGTATAAACATATGCATATATACATAGAAACCAAATTATGTTCCATTACTCCCCCATTGTCTCCATAACATTGTTTTGTATCCCAGAAAATATCCTACGAATATTCCATTAACATACCATTCATCCACCATGTTCCACGCTTGACTCACCAAGTTCCATGGATATATAAACCCACATATAAACCCACATATAGTTCCATGTATCCAGATACCCTCTGATAATCAAACATGGCAATGGAACCATTTGTATCCATTTATAGTTGATTTTCCCAGCTATAAACCTCCATGAACATACTTTATGATGTTTACTTTCCAGTGACGGTTGATTGCCAGATGGTTAGTAAAAAAAATCCCATTGTATCCCCATTCAATCCCCGATGAAATCCCATGAAGTCCCATGAGCTCCCCATTAAATCACCAGTAAACCATCATGAAATCCCCATTCAACCACCATGAAATCTCTTAAATCACCACTAATTCCCTTAAATCACCATGAAATCCCCATTCAACCACCATGAGATCTCTTAAATCACCACTAATTCCCTTAAATCACCATGAAATCCCCATTCAACCACCATGAAATCTCTTAAATCACCACTAATTCCCTTAAATCACCATGAAATCCCCATTCAACCACCATGA
>Ga0126342_10001785_pt1 | contig 31614 bp, 36 predicted proteins | sample Cyp1metagenome_FD_92528 | JGI IMG/M metagenome (GOLD analysis project Ga0126342, IMG submission 92528) | Coral microbial communities from Lord Howe Island, Old Settlement Bay, Australia - Cyphastrea 1 metagenome | ecosystem: Host-associated > Invertebrates > Cnidaria > Coral ...
GTAGATAGTCAGAGAAAGAGAGAGAAAGAGAGGAAACATCAATCACCTTTCGGTCCATCAGTGGCTTCGCTCTGCCATCCGTGATTCACAACAACCAACCTCTCCTATAGGCTTCCTATTTTTGAAACTTCCGCCACCGCCTTGTGCGGTACTACTGGTATTATATACACTGTATATGTTTATGATTATGTGTATATATATATAATTATATATACACTTACACTCCTTGTGGCCAAGATTGAGCCTTAGGACGTGATACACTGAGATCATACTGAGATCCAACACCGAACCAAACACAGGTTGGACATGTTTGCATGTGTCTCTCACCGTCTCTCCTTCAAATCTTCAAAGCCTTCAAATCCGCAAACAGTCCCACACCCATGAGGGTGAATGCAGAAGATCCTGCGGGAGGAGATGCTCTGGAACCTGCCAAGACTGCAAGGACGTGACACTTGGAACAGAAGCTAAGCATCGACTACAAAGTGCTCTTTACACTTTTGCAAAAAATAGGCTGCATGAAAGTTGACACCCAAAAAGGTGGCGGTTTTGCGCGGTTGTATATGTGAGAGTCTTCTCTACTTGCTCCAGATTGATGCGTTCAAAGGTTAACAAAAGAAAACAAGGGAATTCCAGAGCCCGTGCCTGAGGCTGGTCTTTCCTAGCATGTGCTCGCAATCCATGCACGACTTCCCGGAGCTCGGCCGACACCTTGTTGGCTCCGAAATCGATCCGAATATCTCGCTGTTCTTTCGCCAGAGCAACCAGAATTGCAATTGCACATTCATCATGCAAGTCGTTTAAAGAGATGTCCAATCTCTTGAAAACTGAAACTCCTGATTGAAGAAGTTTGCAAATTGCTGTGTGAAGGAGAGTTCGCTGCTGATCTCCATCTTCATTCAAATCATTGTCACAAAGACCGAGGTGTTCCAACGAAGGCAATCCGGACAGAATGGGAAGCAACTCTGTGACCACACGCGGGCCCAGCGCGCAAGACCCGAGAGCAAGTTTTTTGAGGCTATGGGGTAAAGCACGTGCTAGGCGGAGAATACCTTTTCCACGAGCTCTTTCCACTTTGATAGGCTTCTGTTCTTTCGCTTCCCAGTTTTCAAGATCAATCATTCGGGGCGTGCGCCCGAGCCCCTCATTGTTGTACAGGTACAGCTCTTCCAAATTGGAAAACATCACCATTGCAGGAGCCAAGAGGGAAGCCCCTTCACTGTCCAAATCGATGTTTGCTAGATTCAGCCATCGAAGGTGCTGAGCAGACTCTCTCTGAAGGTGCTGGGGAGGCTCTCTGCGCTCCTCTTTCGATGCTTTCCTTTCGGATTGATCTTTGTTCTCGGAGCATGCCGCGCGATGCAAAGCCTTCGGAAGAACTGCACTTGCCCCGAGTCCCCGGTTATCTCTCAAATCAAGCTTGGTAAGGATACACAAAGAGTGTGGGCCCAAAAGGTTGGACAAAGCTGCTGCGGCCTCCAAACCCAAACCATTCCAAGCAAGATTTAATTCCGACAATTGTGTGCGAGTGACTTGCAGGGCTGCTACCACGGCTGCACCACCAATACTGCCCAAGTCGTTGTGACGCAAGTTGAGGCTGACTAGTTGGCTACCAGAGGGCGCTTCTGCCAAATTGAACTTGGCCAAGGAGCGCTTTGCCAAGGACTGCCTTGGCAGCACAGAGTCCAAAAGACCATCAAGGTCCATTTGCAGTCCTGCACTAAGCTCCTCCGCTAAAGTGGTCCCGGCCAAAATCTCCAACTGATTGTCTTGCAAATTCAGTTTCTGAAGACAAGAATTTGAACGCGTGGCAGCCACCAGCGCGCCACAACCAGCAACTCCAACCACATTTCGGCCCAAGTCCAACTCTTCTAGGCGTGAGTTGGCTACAAGAGCAGTTCCAAGGCTCACAGCCCCATTGACTCCGATGTTGTTTTGTTGGAGCCCCAGGTATTCCAAGGAATTGTTCCCCTTCAGCATTTCCGCCAAACATGTGCACCCTGCGCAACCAACGTCATTGCCCTGAAGCTCTAGGTGCTGTAAGGCGCAGCCCGGATTCGTCAAAGCCTGAGCTAGTACTTGGACTCCAGCAAAGGTAATCCTGTTCTGTCTGAGTTCGAGTCTGCGCAAGCGACAGCCGTGGGTGAAGGCCTCACTGATGCAATCTAGACCGGCATCTTCAAAGCCCAAGTTATTGGCCTTTAGCTCCTCCAGAGCCCAATTCTCTCTAAGGGAAGATCCAATCATTCTTGCAGCCGACAAGCCAGTGAATGTGCCTGGAAACGGGTCTGAAGGGTTCTCCTGCAACTGAACACGCTTGACAAAATGGAAAAGTAGAACCAGCACATTTGCTTCGAGCAAATTGGCCAAGGACGCTGGACAAGTTTCGCTCGGCAGAGGCGAGTCGCGGAACAGCAATCGGGGCAATGCTCGCCTCTCAAAACTGGCATTGCGGCCACTTGGTCCTTCAAAACACTCAGCAAAGTGCGACAGCAGCTGGTCTGGGATATTTGCTTCAAGCTTGCCAATGTTAACTGAACTAATCCTGAGACCATCCTGCGATTGTAGCACCACCATCACCCTTCGAACATGTGAAGATGACAGCGTCCATGGTGTGAGGTCCCAAAGAACTGCTCCATCTTCAGGAATTCCCTCGCCACCTGCAGGTAGACCTGACAATCCTGGCAACCCCCAGCGCCTCTTGGCTGGCGCAGCTTGCTGGACATGGCTTCGCAGAAATTCTGGGGGCACGTGACTACAAGCTGTCTTCTCACTGAGGGCTGCACGAAACTCCTCAGCTGTGCGGATAGCTCTGCTTTCTGCCTGCAAACTGCTGGACTGAAACACTCGTTCGAGAACCTCCTGAATCTGAGGGGAAATGTGCTGCCCAAAGACTTGGGGCTGCTCCTGGACAATAAGAGCCCAATCACTCAAAGCGATCAGCATTCCATTGTGGCCAGAAATGTTTGGTCGACCTTGCTCAAGCCACAACTGGGTGGCAACGAGTAAATTCACAAATGAAGGTGGGACCTGCGGCAAAATGTGGCTCTGGAACACTTGTTGGGCAATGAGCGCTGCTGCGTACACATCTGAAGTTGAACTTGAAGAGCGCGCTGCCAAACTTTCCACCGTTGACACCAACTTATCGACCTTCCGCAGCCTGTCCTCCTGGTCTTCTTCGCTTCCTGGCCCTGGAGGGCTGCAAACAAACGCCACATCCCGTGCAAGTCCGCACACCTCCACAAGGGGATACAGAGGGCAACCAGTGTCAAAGCCTTCAGTCACCACGCTCGATACCACCCTTCCATTCACGTAGACTACAAGCTCCCCACATTTCTTGGCAAAGAGCCCCACGACATCATCCCTCAGCAGTTCTACAAAGGACCATCCGAGCGGGCCAGTTGGCCAATCTATGTCTGCTTCTCCGCTTCCTGCAGCTGCAAGCTTTGCATCCCTGTGACGGCGAAATTCCTGCACAGCAAATGGTGCTGAGCTCAATGTCGGCTGGACGACCTCAACACCATCTCGATAGAAACGTCCATCATATCCTATGACCCAACTCAGAGGCCACTCCTTCGCTTTGGCATTCAGAGCCGAATAACCGCTGACAGGAGGAAGTCGTGTGAAACCCAGTGCGGGACCAACTGCCAAATCTGTGCCAGGCGGTAGCATGGCAGCTGGCCACACTTTCCTGATTTGCACCTCGAAATAAAAGCCATCAGGCACTTGCATGGTGACACTGGCGCCCTGAACAGCTGGAGAAGCTGGCGTCACTCTGCTCACACCGAGTTTGTCAGTTGTCCTGTCACGTTCTTGCCACAAGTTGCCAGCTGGCACGTTGCACAACCGCTGCTCAGGTGGCGCAGAATTTGCATGCTTTGAGGCTGCTGCAAAACCGCACCAGCGGGCTGGTGACATGTACCAACATGAACCAACCCCTGGCAAGTATGCAAACGGGGCGAAGGGCATCCACATTTCCACTGCATCAAACGTTTTCGGATGTGGCACTGGTAGTTTTTGTTCGCTTGCAGATGCATCGTCAAACTGCAAATGCTTTGGGATGTCGTCTGAAGACGCCCCGCCCGCTGCTGGGCGGAAGAAAGGTCTGGCATCCGCAGGGAGGACAGCTAAGTTTGCCAGCCTTGCCAAACCAAAATCCAAGATCTTCACAACAACCCCCGCAGGTTGAGCAACTTCCCAAATTGCAGAAGGTTTTAAATCCAAGTGCGTGACACCACGGGCGTGACAAGCTTCTAGTCCATGAAGCATTGCGTCACAAATATCCGCTGCTGCATGTCCCAACAAATGCGCTTCATGGCCTCAAACAGCACTTCAATCAAAAAAATCAAACAGCAACAACAAAACCAAACGGTGCATCAAACTGCTGTAATTCAGTGATATTTATTGATGCGGATTGAATTTATAATGGAATCATAAGCCGCCAAATTGTCCGTGCACATGCAAAGGCTGCGTTCATTGATCCAAAAAAGGCCTCAAACACCACCCAACTCACAATGGCGCAGGAGACTTCAGAACAAATGTTGTTAATTCGATGTATATACGTAACTTAATAGCCTACTCCCAAAAAACAAACATTTTCTTAAAAACTTATATAGTTGAAGTAAGTCTCTATTGTGTACGGTTCAAAATAAGACAGTCAAAGAAAAACGCGGTTAAAATCCAAATCCTAAATTTGCAGCTTCGTGTCCAAGGTCGAACACCTTTCTCTGTATGTGCACAGCTGTAAATGTTATTTAGCGGACATCGTGCGCGCATATCTCCAAAATCATTTGGGCATCTATATCTACACATCCTTTGCGCTGGCCCAAAGGATCAGGGCATATCAGGGCCGTGAACATCGATTTGCATCGAGGCAAGCCAGCTGCTGCAAAGAATCAACTGTGCACCGAACCAATAATTTTAGCATGGCGGCGGAGCAGTGGTCCCCTAGTCCATCCAGTGCACCAGTGCAACACCAAGCATCAACGAAGCATCGACGACAAAAATCAAAAACATAGCAGCAGCAGCAGCAGCAGCAACAACCACCACCACCACCACCACAACCACCATACAACCACCACACAACCACCACACAACCACCAAACAACAACCAAACAACCATCAAACAACCAGCAAACAACCACCAAACAACCACCAAACAACCACCAAACAACAACCAAACGACAACCGAACGACAACTGAACAACAACCGAAAAACAACCGAACACACAACCAAACAACAACCAAACAACAACCAAACAACAACCAAGCAACAACCAAACAATAACCAAACAACAACTACAACCAAACAACAACCGAACAGCAACCAAACAACAACCAAAGAACAACCAAAGAACAACCAAACAACAACCAAACAACAACCAAACAGAAACCAAACAACAACCAAAGAACAACCAAACAACCAAACAACACCCGAACAACAACCGAACAACAACCGAACAGCAACAGGACAACAACCAAACAACAACCAAACAACAATTGAACAACAACCAAACAACAACCAAACAACAACTAAACAACAACCAAACAACAACCGAACAACAACCGAACAACAACCGAACAACAACCGAACAACAACCGAACAACAACCGAACAGCAACCGAACAACAACCAAACAACAACCAAACAATAACCAAGCAACAACCAAACAACAACCAAACAACAACCAAACAACAACCAAACAACAACCAAGCAACAACCAAACAACAACCACAACAACAACAACAACAACCACCACCGCCACCACCACCACCAACACAACAACAACAACAACAACAACAACAAAAACAACAACAACGGCAGCAACAGCAACAGCACCAGCACCAGCAGCAACAGCAGCAACAGCAGCAGCAACAGCAACAGCCACAGCAACAACGACGACGACAACGACGACAGCAACAACAGCAACGGCAACAGCAACAGCCACAGCAACAACAACAACGACAACAACAGCAACAGCAGCAGCAGCAACAACAACAACAGCAACACCAGCAACAACAACAGCAACAGCAACAGCAATAGCTCAGTAACAGAACCAATACCACCAACACCACCAACGTCAATGTCAGCAAGTGCCGCGCCTGCCACACAAAGTACTGCGGCGTTACCGGCGTCAGCGCCACCAGACGTGCCACTCCTGCCAGAAAAAAGTGACGTCAATGTCACCACACGCAACGTCTGCCGCACAAAAGCGACGTCAATGTAACCAAGCACCACGCCTGCCACACACTAGTGACGTCGATGTCACTAACTGCCACGCCTGCCACACAAAGTACCACGGCGTCACCAGCGTCAATGCCGACCAAGGCGTGCCACCAGAGCCAGTGCCGTAATTGAGTGCCACGCCGGCCACACAAAAGCCACATGGATGTCACCAAGTGCCACGCCTGCCAGACAAAGTGAGCATGGATGTCGCCAAAAGCCACTCCTGTGTGAGAGAGTTGTGTGCGTGACAAAATTGTGTGTGAAAGAGTTGCGTGTGTGTGCGTAGCAAAGTTGTTGTGCGTGAAAGGCAAGGAGGCGAGGAGAAGGAGGAGGAGAAGCAGACGGGAGTGCACAAGTTGACAATAGAAAAACAAGAGCCCCACACAATGATGTGGGGAAAAACTCTCTTGCCAAGATCTCTGTACAAGCTTTCTACAAAACACCTCTAGTCAAAGGTCTGTAACAGAACAAAATCAAGATCTCTGTCAGAGATCTCTATACTCTATACAAGATCTCCGCACAAGGTCTCTACAAGAGGTCCCCACGCAAGACCAACGTTTGGACATACGGATCATTCTTTTGGAGGCGGGATGTTGCTGAGCTGCCTCAGCTGAAAGTTTGGCTGGAAGGTGACGATGCCCGTTCACCCCGGCTGTTGCTCTCCCACATGTTTGCCAGTTTGCCATTAAATTCATCCATATCAGTCTATATCCATCTCAACTCCACATCAGAAAACGACGCATCCTCTTGCACGTGTATAGCAAGAATTCCTCTAATGGACTGACTAATAAAGACAAACACTTGGGTTGTACTGTGAACAGCATGCTATTGGCAAAGACCGTGAATCTAGACTTTTGCTATCTTTTGCTCTTCAAGACTCCAAGCGTCCAAGAAAATGGCAGAAAGGCTTAAAACTTAAAATAGATAAAATCCCCCCACCCAGCCCAAGTGTGGTCGTTATATGCGTTTCCTCAAGACCCAGCAGCACAGGCGAAACACCTTTTTAGATTTTTTAGCCAGTTCTTGAGCCAAAATGTAAAGTCAAAGTCGCATCAGCAAAATGAGGTACATGACACATGTGCATAAAGGACGTCATGATATGGCGTGGTTTCACCTGCAAATTAATAACTTCCCCCCTCGATCTGTACACGCACATGGTCAAACGATTTCAGGGACCAAAGCAAAGTATTGCCTGGCCAATTTCGGGACTTTCTTTGAATTCAATCATGAGGAGCAAGACATAGCTGTTTGAGCGTCTGTTGCCAGTCGGCCTGTCCAATGACTTTTGTGAATCTGTTTGCCAACTGAGCTGTTGTTTCATAGTCATCCAAATCAAAAACACCTTGATCCAGTTGTTCGTGGATGGATGCTACATTGAGTCTGTGGTTCTGTGGGCTCGTCCAGGGTGACGGAGCTTTGCACTGTATCCAGATTGGAAAACTGTGATGGCAGCTTGATTATCCTGTTGAAAGGAAACAGGAACACGAACCTCAGTTAAAGATTCAATCATTGTATGAAGATTGAGTGCTTCGCCGGATAATGCGCTTGCGCATGCAATGAGCTCAGCTTCTGCGGTACTCCTCGCGGTCGAACTTTGTTTCTTTGAGGACCATAGTAGTGGGAAATATGATGAACCAGTTTGAAGGACATATACAACACCAGAAGTTGCTCTTTGATGCGTATGGAGAGGATGCAAAGTCGCTGTCAGTGTATACCAGCAACGTCGGTGCTTGGTCAGGTTCAACTGCAGCACGCCTGACGTATTCACATGTTGAGTTTGGGTAACTCACAAGTCGCAATATTTCGACTAGCTAATCGTTGTACTGCAAAACTAATGTCAGGTCTAGCAAGACGTGATAACCAGAGGCACCTCATCAAGATCCTTGCCGCAAATGTGTGCATCTCACCCTCATGAGCCAGTTCATCATCTGTCATCTGATTCTGCAGCAAACACGGCGTGCTCACTTTACGGAGCTTCTCTTGTCTCATGCCAGTAATTTCGCAGTAGAAGCTAATTATCCCTTTTGAATATGATCTCCTGTCATATGTCATGACAACTTGTGTTGGATTCCTTTTTATTGAGTGTACCCGACCAAGAATCTTCACACCATTCCCATCAATATACTGTTCAGGATCAGCTTTCACTCTGAGCTTCAAATCATTCCAAAATTGCGTTTGGACTTCCTTGTTCCCCGCTGCTAAGGTAAGATCATCCACATAGATGTTTAGGATGAGCGTGTGTTCAGGGTTGTCACCATGCCTGAAAATAAAACTGGATGGGTATGATTCGAGTGGGACACCACCCATTTCTTGTAGTTGTGTCGCAAGATGTCTTGAGAAAATTTTGCCACAGATTTCCACTTTGTGGATGGCCATAAAGTGATTTTATCAACTTCACAGCCAACTTTGTGTTTGGGCCACACTGCTTTTTCCAGTCTGGTAACCATAGCTCAAAGGGTAATATAACCCACGTGTTGCCATCCAACTTGCATTGCAAGTATGCTTGGATGCAGCCTGCACATGAAACAATGGACATTGCACCGTGCCAAAATGTCAAGTTGAGCGCGGCTATAGCAGTTGGAGTGGTTGCAGTTTCATTTTCCGAGAAGAAAACATGATCACCCATTTGATTGTTTGTTCTGTCACCCCTATGCACAATACGTCCTTTGTATTGGTGGTATTCTTCAGGCATCGCATGGTGTTTTATACCTGCCAGCGCCAAGACTTCAGCAATCTTGACATTCTCACCGGTCTTTCGCGCTTGGCGTTTCAACAGGTGAAGAGGAATGACATGGAATGACCGTTGTGTCATCCCATGTTCCATTTAATCGAAGACCTAAGGCCTCTTTTTCTACAGCCTTGACTGCCTTGTCATCTTTCAACCACCGAGTCTTTGACTGGTTCTTTCTGACCGTTTCTGACAAGTGTCGACACTGAGCTGAGATCAGGAACATTGGTGAACCATTTCTGTGGATACCAAGACTCGAGAATGACTGACACAAACTTTTCTGTGTAAAATCCGGTTTGTTTGGTTTGGCTGCCTTCGGCGGGCTCATGTTCATGTGAACCATCGCATTGATATTCAGCAAGTGCTTTGAGAATCCGTTTGTCACAGGACGAAACGCACCAAGGCTTCTTGATGGGTTTGCTTACACCATGAACACCCAACATACAACCATGGAAGTATACTCGTCTGAACCCATGATCCTTCTCAAATTGCTGAACTTCAGGAAGGTCCCACCACCTGGAGTCTGCTGACCACTCAATGGCTACACGACCACCTTCTGAAAGGAGCTTACGTATCACCTGCGATGCCAATCAAAACATCTTACGCGCATGCTTCCTACGCTTCCTTAATATTTCTTTTCGTATTGGGCACCATATCGATGGATGTTCATATGTTGCCATGGGCAAAAGTCAGTGCAAGGGAGACTCACCCATCCATCAGCACCTGGCCTTTGTTCTACATGTTCGAGCAAGATCAATGGTTTCCCTTGAAAGACGGATACCCTCAACCCCAACAGACTCACACATTTCACCCAACATTGAGTTTTCTGAACATGCACATTCGAAAATGGTATCAGAACTTATGAGGTTATGCATTCTCCGAAATTTCCTACGCTGCTCGTTGTTCATGATAAACTCTTGGTCGATCTCTGTGTTGATACGTGCAGCGGCAGCATGTTCACGATGCTCTGGATGTCCTGGTGGAATTCCTGCAGGTTCCTCAGTACTTGAGGGCATGTGACGTTGAGGGACATCATCACCATCTAACGGTCTACCAGGGTCTTTCTCAATTTCTATGGATGGAGTCAAAGGAGACGATGCAACCTTAGAGGGGGTCTTGGGTGCATGGATCTTATCAGCCTTGGTAAGTGCATCAAAACGCTCCCTACACACTGGTGAGTCTTCCTGTGACTTTTTCACATCCTGTGCAAGAGGGAGAGGCTCCGTACTTAATTAGTCTATCTAGCGTGATATATTCATGCCGTGTTGAAGCCTTTGCATCACTTGGCAATTCACTGAAAGGCACTTCAATGACTGCTAGATCTTCTGGCTTCGGCTCGCGAAACAAAGCTAGTGCCTCATCTGCAGCAGCCTTCGAAGGCAAAACTGGTGGACCATCGGGCACGTATACTTCTTCGCAAGGGATAGCGATGGCTTGATTACATCCAGATTTTTGTGATTTCACTGCATCACAATCAAGAATGTAATACACATTTTTGTGTGATTTTGGACCTGAATCGAATCTCATCGAATCTACATCCAGCAAACAGTGCTGGTGACGCTGCTGCCTCAAACTTATGGCGTTCAAAGGGATCCAGTAGCAAATGTCTACCCTCAAACTCTCGTCCTGTGGCACGCACAAAGCGATTGGATTACTCACCTTCAGGTGCATTCTTGAGTGGATGGAACTGGTTCATTGCTACCCAACCATATGACACTGCGTGTTTCCACAAACCGGTGAAGAGATGGAATCCTGCAGCGAGATGCACAGATCTAGTCACTTCTTCGTGTGTCCGGATCTCTCTTTCCTGGGTTGCATTGTGAGGCCAACGTCTGGCTAACGCCGGCTCAGGCAATAGTCCAATTATTCCACATGATGCCGCAAATTCTCTTGCGTTGTCAGTCTTACACATGATTACTGTGTTGCTATGGTACGACGGCCAAGAAAAGCAAGTAGGTTCCTCGTTACAGTTTCAGTGTCGTGCTTTACACTTGGAAATGCAGAGATAAAACCAGAGTATTCGTCACGCACCACTTGAACATAGGATTCATTCATGCAATCACTTGACCTGGATACAACAACAAAATCAGACTCAATTCGATTGTTACGGGCTCGAGGTGGCCTCTTGCTTCTAAGGGGACATAACGTACCCGAGCAGTCTTGGATTTATACATCTTTGCTCTCCTGCAAATTTTGCAGAAGGGATTTTTAGGCAAATGGCAAATACGATGCTTCATGGTTTGAGCTCATGTACTAGAGCATCACCACCGACATCGTCACCAACATCATCACCAACATCTGATTCAAGAGATTGTGGCTCAGCATGATGTTCCTTAGTAGGGTCGTGATCACCTGCACTTGCTGCAGCAACTTCTCCAGCCAACACTTTTGGACCTGATGTATTCATATGTTCTTTGAACACAGGAACAAAGTCATCAATTCGATCAGCAACATGGATTCGCGTTGCATTAGCAGTGACCTGAACATCATCAACAGTCTCAGCTAGATATGGCACTTGATCTCGTATCCAAATGAAGGGCTTTCCTGACGCAACAATCTGTCCCATTGAACGCACATGGGCAATCATCCATCATGTTGAACTGAGCCTCCCCAAAATGGTTTCCTGTCAACTGCACACATGTATCACTGGTGTATGAACCATTCCCTGTTTCAAATTTTGTTGGTGGAACCCCGATAAGGTTTTGATTGGCCATTTCTTTTGAGAACCCTTGCTGTGCAAACGCTCGATCAGAACCCAAATCACGACCTGCACCACTGTCTGCTATCCACTCAAGCTCATGTGAGCCCTGCCTGGATGATTGTGCATATAGTGCAGTTCCGTTGGAAAGGATCGCAGGCATACATGGGAAGGCATCTTCGACACCTACGCCGCAACTGGCACACAGTGAAGCCTGGGTGGCTGCGCCCTGTGGCTCAGTAACTCCGACAACACACGACAACAAAGTCACTATCGGCTTCATGAGTGCTGCAAAAGAGGATTTGATCATTGACCACGGCGATCGTTTCAAAGTCCTTCTAAACAGAACATCTGAAGAACATTGGGCAACATTGGACGCCAATGCTCCGGACACACCAGCGGAACCGATGACTGCTGCCACAGTTGCCTTAGATGGTGCTGCTGCCTTTGGCTTTGCAGCTGCCTTTGGCTCATGAAGGAATGGGCAACTATCCCCACGCGTGCAAGTACCCTTTGGATAAAACAGGCATGCGATTGTTGGCTTGGATTTTGCCTTCGGGTTAGGATCCTTTGTCTCCCTACCCTTTCCTTTGCCTTTGTCTTGTTGTCCTTCCCCTTGGGATTAGTCTCCTTCTTTGGATTGGGTTCTTTGTCCCCTTTCCCTGAAGCCTTGGCCTTCGCCTTTGGCTTTGCCTTTGCAGTTGGACCTGGCATACCTTTGGTATCCACAGCCTTGCTGCCCTTCTCATCATCGGTACCAGCGACTGCTGCCTTTGGCTGCCGTCGATCTGGCTTCTGCTCCTTTGAAGCTTTTGTCAACACTGATGCACGGCTGGACTCTTCATTCTGATCCTCGCGGGCTTCAATCAGAACAGCTTGATTTTATTCATCAACCAGCCCCACGATCTACACAATGCGAGGTTTCACTGTCTAGAATACGGTCAAGGTGTCTCTGCAACAACTTGCACCGCTTTACCCTTGAATACAACCATGTGAACCGAGTAACTTCATTGGGTTGATGACTCCGCGGAATGGCATTCAGTACGTACTCTCTCAACAAACTTTTCAAGATCCTTGGCTGTATAACTGTATAACCATCTAACTGCAAGTCCAACAAGGCCTGCTGTGTCAAGTTACTGCCCCTGTTCAGATCGAGGCGGAAGTGCTGAGCAAGCATGTACAAAAATGATCTGCCACGGGGTGCACGTCGAGTCATTTGGCAAGACCCGGCATAGGATTGAAACTTCATTCCAAGTTCACCTTTCAAATTACGAGAGCCCATAAGAAGAGAACCAAAATAGGAATCCAACCGTGGCGGCAATCCGCCATCAACATATTCAGAGATGTCCCTGCTTTCCTCAAAGGCTTCCATCACCCAGTTCAAGATGATGTCACGGCCAGTGTTGTCAATCGGCGCCACTCTTGTGAGGAATGTGTTCTTCCAGGCTCTACTCTACACTCTGATGCTGTTGTTGGCAAGTTTTCCAAAGGAATCAATGACAAATCCTTTGATCGATACACATCTTTCTCAGACATGAAACCCAAAATATTAGAACCAATCCCTATGGCACAGGCCCTATGGATGCATGACCTTGGCCAATTGATGGCCCACCCCCCTGAATCGACGGGTTCCGTTTCCAGGATTTCCCCCCACCACCACCACCACTTCTACCTCTTCCAGCATCTGACGAACTGCTGCTCGATCCTCCAGGCGACTGTGGTCCCTATGGCCATGGTGCAGCCGATGTCGATGGGGTGGGCTTATTCGATTGATGGACTAAGCCCGGCACATGCAGACATTTGGGACAATGGGGTATGGTGTCCAACTGGGGTGTACAAAGGAATCGGTACTGGCGATGGTGCAACTGGCATTGGAGTCATCATTGGCACTGCGGTCTGACCTTGTAGCATGCGAATCTCATTCCTCAATTGCATGTCCACCTGCATTCATTCACGATCATTCACCGCACCATTTTGGGGTTGAGGTTGAGATGTTCGCAAAAGGTCATCTTGTAACCCTTGGATTACCGATCGCATCTCCCTTTGTTCATCTTTTTGGAATCGTAGTTGAACACTCTGATCATGGATTGTTTGCATCAAACTTGCATTTTCATTCATTGCTTGATTCAACTGTTCTTGGGATATCCGATGAGCATCATTTGCAACAGCCTGCATTTGATCCATTTCACTTTGGTGTTTCAACTGCAGACCTTGTATCAAGTCATGGGCCCTCCGCTCAACAGAATGGACATGCGACTGAGCTTGATGGTGAACCTCACTGACCTGATTTCTCATGGCAGTTATTTCACTTGCAGATTGACATCTAGCTTCACGCACGGCTGCATGAGCTTGCGAAATGATAGTAGCCTCTCGTTCGATCACATGTTCAGGGGAAACACCGAGTGTCACTTGTAAAACCCTCTGATCCTGATTGTGAGTAAAGGATCTTTGATCCTGATTCACTTGAGAATGATGCTCATGCTGATGAGTCACTGACCTTTGGTCTTGGTTCACCTGCATACAAATGCACAGCCCCTGGGCCCCGAGGTGTGACCGCTGATCGACCGGACGGGGGTCTGGATGAGCTATGGCTACTGCTTCTGGATGACCCTTCTGGACTTCTTTTGATACGCTTTCGGACGTGTAATGCACGTGTTGGTGGGGGTTTGACCAGGAGATGTTGATGATACTTGCAGCGACTCAGATCTATCCATCTCCCCACCAGGCATGGTTTCATTTATTTGGGGCATAAAGGGAACTCACTAAACTACCACGAATGAACGCACCTGCAGTAGGGTTCACCGGTCACACCCGTTTGTTCCACAGGCGGTGTTGTCCTTCGGCAGCGCCCCGCTGAGTTCAGAGTAAAGATACAGTCACTGACTTGTGATTTGCACTTTAAACTGGTCTGGATTGAATTTGTTACTGGATGTTGTTTCAAAAGGCTAGGGACAGTCAACTAGAATGGATCCTGATACTCTTTGAGAACGAATCACAAGCAGCGAGCCACCCACCTATTGTACGAGTACTTATAATCTATTTCAACCAGTATAGGCCAAAGAGCAAATGTGATCCACGGCTTGGGTCGGATTCCAAACCGATGGGATGTTCTGCCCAACACCAGGTTTGAGCGGTCCTTTCACGTGGCAAGAGGAAAAGTGATCAGCTCGAGCTCGATGGAATTCCACACAGACTTGCGCCTTGTCGTCTATGTGCAGTAAAGAACTACGAGAATCAGGATCAAACAAATGCCGCAGGCAATCAAGTTTCCCACCAAAGCCGACTGCGTCTTCCTGACAAATCACGATCTTGTCAATCGGCAGTGTTGAAGCTTGGCGCACAACTTGTTGCTTTCTCCACTCAGAATGCAGGTAACTGGTTACAATGACCTTGTCTCCTGTATCCCTCAGGCGCTGAACTGCACGTCTGTTCTCAAGAAAAATCCGTTGTCTCGTGACGTCGGACGGATTGCACGGTTGCTGGTGGTTCGATGGAGATCTAACACTTGATGGAAATCAATCGGTATGACAGTCACACCCCAGTTGAGCAATCGCTGTGGGAATGCCAAATGGCCGTCCATGTTGAATACTGAGCGCTTGCATCTTCGCAATTGGTCTCGATCAATTGTTGGCCTGAGAGTGATTGCCCTGTCTACCGCTGATGGTCTGGTTGTTGCAGCTGACTTCACTGAATCAAATTCGATCTCTGGAGGTTCGATTGGAATTCCGGAAGCTCTGGATGATTTTGACTTTGCAACAGCTTTTGCCTTGGTTGTTGCACCTACAGCTGAGGATGATTCTGCTGCACCTGAGATTCTTGTCGGTGGTGGTGGTGGCGGTGGCAAGATGCTGCTTTCGCTACCGGCACTGCACGCACTTCAGGTGTCACCACACTAGAAGCTCTTTGCACCACTCTCGAAGATGAAGACAACTCTGGCACTGGATGATCCAGCTCACGAGGTCACCTTGGCGGTGGGTGATCCGGCTCCGGTGGTCTTCTTCCTCCGACTGATCCCGTCACCCCGCAGCAATAGAGGATCACCTTGCCTCGGAAACCACCTGTTATACTTCACTGCGTTCCACGTATCAGAGATTTGCGTCTGTCTTCTGACGTAAGGTGCAGCGTGTCCAGATGCGTCCCCAGCGAACTGGATGATATAGAGATAGTATTCCAATAACGTCAATAGCAAACTCTTACTTGTCCTCTTATGCTGTTTTCCCCGACGGGTCCCTTCGAAGATGTTCTGAAAACCTCTCTGACTGTACAACCGGACTTCTAGATCTACGCCTGTAATCTGAAGGTCCTGAGCTCATTCAAAACAAACAACGCGGTCGCGGGTTGTGGTGAAACAAAGTCTTGCAGTAGCGGGCCGCGGTGAAACACAAGTTAGTAACTCGAGCCAGCAACGCACAGCAATGACCTTGTCTTGGACTCTTTCTGAACTTCGTTCAACGGCTTGAGTTCTCACAAAAGGCTTCTTCCTTTGGAATCACTTGAGGAGATCGGCAAAATGCACTTACCAAGCAACTCTTTGTTTTCTATATTTACTCCGGTGCTGCAAAGGATGGCAGCGCCCCGGGCACTAAAAATCTAGTTTGTTGGATGAAGGCTCAACCCTAATTGGCGATCACTCAATCCTAGAATTATAGAATTTATGGATTAGCCGGTGTTGCCTTCCTCGGCAGCGCCCCGGCGGTCAAGCACTGTCCTTGGATATCAAGTAGGGCTCGACTTGGCCTAAAGCAGTAAAGCGATTGGCAAGCTGGGGTCACACTTATGTATTAGTCAAGGAATTCACGGGCTTTCAAGTCGATATTAGCACGGGACTCAAAGGTTGGTGCACAAGTGGCGGTGATGTGAGGATGGGGTAGCTCAAACCCAAACCTCACAAAACCTCACGCTACCGTATGAGGCTGTTAGCCAGATAAAACCCCCACACCCAGCCCAAGTGTGGTGGTTATATGCGTTTCCTCAAGAACCAGCAGCACAGGCGAAACACCTTTTTAGCCAGTTCTTGAGCCAAAATGTAAAGTCGCATCAGCAAAAGGAGGTACATGACACATGTGCATAAAGGACGTCATGATATGTGGTGGTTTCACCCACAAATCAATAACTATATATATGCAGTACACGTATATCATATATATATTCATATATGTATATATATGTTGATCTGCTGGACTGGAAGTTCTCTAGGTACCTAAATTCTGAAATACTGTGAATGCAATTTCCATCAATTTCCTGGAGCAAGGGCTTCCCGCCTTCTCGGATGCGTTGAAGGTGTTGAGACAACAGCCTGCCCTGCAAGCGTTCCATCACACAGTATGCCAGGCCACTTGTCAAACCTGGGAAGTGAATTGCATTCTGAACCTCTGCAACCTCAGAAAGTACTGAGTAGATACAGCACTCTCGCAAAAAGTTTGCCCGTGTTCTTGGGCCATCTCTGGCGAGCACCTTCACAGTCACGTCGCGCATATTGAAGGCATCACTGCAGGCTAAGACAATGGAAGCATCCTCAACAGCCAGCACCTCTTTGACAATAAATCGGCCTGCTATGGACGTGCCGGTGACCAATGAAGCAAACTGAGCAACATCACGCTTGCGCGCGTAGAGCTGCAGGGCATCTGTTATAGCTCCTTCAGCTTCATCATGTCTTTCATGCCTGCCCATGGTTTTGGCTTCGGTCATCTTTTCAGAGTTGCCTCCAGGACCTCCTATACTGTGACGAAGCTGGACTCGCGGTTTGGAACTGTGTGCTTCGTGAGCCCCTCGGGTCTCAGAAGCGGGAGAATTGGGTCTATCTTCTCCCTCGGCCCGCTCATTCCCACTGTCACCTTCGTGAGGCTCATCAGCTGGGGTGTGCCACTCAAGCATGTGCCCTGCACTGGCTGCCTCAGCATGCTCTTTCTTCTGGCTAAGAGCCAATTGCAAGTGGATTTTTTCCTGTTTGGCAATGTCAAGCTCCTTTTGTAGCTTGGCGATCTCAGAGGAAGAAGCATCTGAAGCCTCTTTGTATCCAGCATGCCAGGCTTCAGCAACCTTGCTTTCATCCAAGTTCTGCCAGCTCTCCTGCGTGACCTCTCCTGCAGCAGGCCTCTTCTCAGCTGTCAGCCGAGCTTGAGCTGCCTCTAAGTCTCTGACCTGGTCAATCAAGCCTCGCTTTAAATGAATGTCTCCTCGAGTTTCTTGTTTTTGCCGATATTGCAGCTCAGATTCCAAAACCAGCAGACGGTTCACAGCGCGCTGGAACTCCCACAGAAGTTCCTCATGCAAAGCAGAGGGTATACCGTTTCGTTCTGTCTTGCCGTTTTGCCTGCGGGTGTGCAACCTTTCTCGAAAGTACTGGAGCTGCTCATCCATATCCTCAACCAGTTTGTCACCTTCGGGACCTTTGCCAGTGAGGGATGTGCTCGATCGCAGTCCAAGATCTTTTGTATCTTTCTCTGAGTCCGTCGGCTGGACAAACCTTTCCAAAACAGAGATGAAGACCGACTTGGGAATACGACCACTGCGTTGCACATCAATGACAGCAAAAATTTTCTCGAAGTCAAACGCGCTACTGAAGCCGAGTGATTGCAGGGATGTACAAAACTCATCATAGAGAAGACACGGGTTCAAATTGTCGAAGGCGCCACTTAGATTTCCACAAAGCTGTGAAAGCTGCACAGCAAGGCGGGAAGTTTCTTCCAGTGGCAACCTGGCACGGTTGGACCCCATCTGCACAGGCCCAAGTGTTGGCTTGCAAACCATCTCAACAAGATGGCCCACTGTCAGGTTGCCAGCTCCACTGGGGCAGCTGGCGCAAAGGAACCCATAAACACAATCAATATGACTGTCACACAGGTTTGGCTGAAACTGATGAAGAAAAGATCGCAAGTCCTCACGGCTCACAGGTCCGCCTTGACCCAAAACCTTCAAAATGCTCTTCAAGTCTTTGTGCTCCTTCTGGATAGCAGATGACACATTCTTGAAAAGCGTGTGAACCCAGTCCTCGCACACAAAGGCTGAGGAAGCGCAAAGCTCCATTGCATTTTGAAACTCTGACAAGTTCAACTCACCTGAAGTGACAAAGCGAGCCGTGGCTTCACAAATTTCGGCCCTCGTCAGGCTGGGTGCAACAGGCCCGATCGCATCAATTAACTTGTTGTTCGGATAAGTACGGTTTAGATACTTGTCATTCAGTTTGAGCAGTGCCACCAAGCCCCCAGCTTTCGCAACAGCCTTTCTCATTCGAACCATCACATGCTCGAAATACTCTTCGCCCATCTTGCCATCTACATCAACCCCAAAAAGTCTTAAGAACTCCAGAAAATTCAACATGCCGGATCCATCTGTGTCAGCAAAGAAAAAGAGCCGCGTGAGTCTTTCCTCAGGCATTGATGGTATGAACTGCCGAATCATGTTTCGAAAGGCTGACTCATCTATACGAGCATGTGCGTCGCTATATTGTTTGAAAATCTCGTACAGCGTTCGTCCAGATGATCTCGCTTGTGTGGAAAGAATGCTGAAGACATAGCCAGCCCATTTTGCATCCAAATCCTGCAGTGTTTCGACGTTGAGGCCTGCCTTCTTCAACCGCGCCAAAGGTATGCAGCAGGGCTGGCGGCACGACAACAAGGTCGTTGTGTTGTGGGCGGTGGTGTCTTTGGTGACGCTAGGCATTCGCCGCTCCAACTTTCGGATCCGTTCGTGCAGCTTTGACATTTCAGAACCCCGGCAATCAAAGCGAATCTTCAGTTCCTTGTAGGCCTGTGTGAGCTCTTGAAACTTTGCTTGGAATTCCAGCAGCTCGGTCCCAACTGCAGTGCCAACTTGGGCACCTGCTTCACTTGGTTTGCTTTCACATCTTTCACTGATTTCACTTTTTCCAGTATGATTTGCGTCAGACGCCAAGGAAGCAGACCAAGGTCTGGCCCTATCTCTAGCAGTGTGGGGCAACCGTTTCCTCCCAAAAATTTGAGCCTGTCCAGGATCAGCTTGAGCTGCTTGAGCCTTCAACTTTTTCGACCTGCCACTTGGGGTGCTAGAGCCTTTCTTGTCAAGCCACGGCTCTGGCTTGGCAGCTTCACCAGCTTCGACCCCTTCCACGAGAGATGTCAAGCCCCGGTTCCTCAAGGAATACATTGCCAGCTACAAAGCTTTTGTAAAAGGTTCAATTCTTGTTTGTTGCATGGAATGTGTACAGCAGTGTGCGTGTGTGCGAAAGAAAAAGAGTGTGTGTATGTGTGTGCGTGTGCCTGCGCGTGACTCTCTGAACTCGTGTTTGTATGTTTCCGTGCCTATATGTCTATCAAAACGATTGCTAAGCCAAAGACGCCGCGGTCAAACCAGTGTTGGATGGTGTGTATTGAGCAAGGCGTGAAGATCCTGAAAGATTTAAAAACCATGAGGACCACAAAGAGCAACCCGTGCAAAAAACAAACGGCCTGATATCATGACGTGCCAAGTGCAGCCAAAGCGACGATTCTACTTGAAACTCAGAAAAGTTAGTGCCCACCACTAAAGAAGCAAAATGTCTCACTTGAAAATGGCGTTGATACATTCTTGTCGACACTGCATGTTGGTCATCTTGCAATCATCTGCTCACACTTGAATAAAATTTGCGCGTTCTTGGCTGAAGGACCGACCTCTAGCGGAGCTGGCTGCACGACATCCTTAGAGAATGTGGATGAAGTCGCTTGATGACTGCTGGTTTTTTGAATGCTCTTGGAAAAAAAGGCATGTTCAGCTGATTTCACTTTCAAAGCATCTGCCAAAGCCATGCTGCATCAAGTTGAAGTTTGCGATATGCAGAGGTTCAATTCAAAGCAGGCGGCACAATTTGACATTTGGTCCCAGGCCGAGCTGACTGCATGCAGGTGATGCCTGAGGTTTCACACAACACAGCAACATAATGCAAAATAGAAAAAAAGGAGACCCGGACCCCAGAGCCTTGGATCAAAACCTCTGTCTGGGTCGATGAAGTCTAGTGCGCTAATGCACTTGGACAAACAAGTTCACACATCCCGAGTCTAAATCAGCACAGAAGATTACAGAAGTATTACATTTGTTTGTTGGGTTCGTTCCAAGGTTTCAAAGCTCCAAAAACTGCACAAAGTTAAATAATTAAATAGTTTCCAAACATGCAACAGGTCTGACTGCTACGGGCATGCAGTCGTAGTATTTGGGAAAGTTACAAAACATCACAGCAAACCCGTCCCCAATTTAAGGTAACCAGAACCTGAAAATATGTGAAATTGCCTGGGGGAACAAAGCTGATGTCTGGGCCAGGGACACATTGTAACATGTTGAAACTCCTTAATTCAAGCTCAGATACGTCTGCCCATCGCTTGCTCCAACATACACGCGATCATCTGGATTCCAAGCGTCAGAGTCCCAGTAAGCGCTGCTACCGGATCTCTGTACATTCATTTTGCCAGCCTTTGTGCCGACAGCATCGTCAACATGCACTGAATAGCGAAGGACAATGAAACATAATGAAACCACGTGCTGGGATATGTCCGGACTGTTCACGTGGGGAAGAACATGACGGGGCGCTTTGCAAGCGTGGCCGACGAAGGTTTCGTGTGGAGGACCCTGACAATGTGTCAAATGGAGTCTGAGGAGCAGCATTCAAGGAAAATGTCGGAAAACCATTCGCACCTGTTTCTGCCATTGAAGCGCACGTGACATCCAATTGTGAGACGATGCGACATTTTCATCGTGAACAATGCTGGTTTTTACCAGCCACGGCTCCTTCATGGCCGAGGGTCTAGGAGTACTTGGGTTTCAAATGCAGGAACAAACCAACAAATGAATAAATAAACAAACAAATAAATAAATAAAATTAAATAAATAAAGAAAGAAATAAATAAATAAACATAAATACATATGTCATATAAGGAAGTTTAGTTAGACAACTTCTGTTACGGACAAATGGTCATGGTTAGTCTTCACACCACCATGTCAATCACATCATCACCTCAACCGCATCGCTAAGTAGTTGGGAAGCGAACAAGTATCACCGTGACAGTCCGGGAGCGTGTGAGCCCGCGGGTGAAACCATGAAAGCGCGCGAATCATTGCTCTTCGGCCTCCCGCCTCTTGGATGGGACTTAACACCCGGGCATGGGGCATTAAGCCGGTTTGCGCAGGCGGGACATGATGCCCCATGATATATAACGGCCAGTGGCCGAACACGAAAAACGGCGACCAAAGCAGTCATCCGCATTAGGAAAGCCGAATCACAATGGGAAATATCGTACCAGAAGTTGTGAAATGTGCAGTTCGCTGCACACTGAGGCCAGAAGCGAAAGGTGCAGTTCACTGCACTCTGAAATTTGTTCACTGCAGGATGCGACATCTGCTTTAGAAGAAGAGATCAGAACCTTAGCTGCATCTGAAAAGTTGTTGCGATTGATGACATAGCCCATGCGTCAGCACCTGGCCTTATAGTTGATGCGCTCGAAGAAAGATCTTCTGCGATGCATGCAGGGAGAAGTCAGCCGAGCTGAGGCAGAGCAGGTAGTTCAAGGCAGCAGAGCTGCAACTGGACCTACCGAAGCTGAACAAGTCAGCGGAGCTGATGCAGGGCAGATAGGTCAAGACAGCAGAGCTGAAATGAGACCAACAGAAGCTTGTGCGACAGCAGGAGTCAGCAGAGCTAGTCCTGAGACACAGCCACAGGCCTCAATCGCGGAGGGACAAGCCAACACAAGTAATGAGCAGCGGCCTTCAGAAGCCGCGCCTGTTGCACACATTCCTTTGCCAGCTTGCGTGCCAGCAAATGGCCTTGATGCAACCGCTGATGAAAACTTTGCAAGTCAGCTGAGGTGCAGAGCAAAGGTTTCAGACTCTAGAAAAGTTGCATGCTGAGCCTCTTAAGTCTTTGCCCCAGCTGCCAGAGCCTAAACAGCAGAAGGATCGCCCCTCAGTCTTGCGCAAGTGGTTGGAGCAAGTCCGCTTGCGCGTACAGCCATTGTGTGATGGGGCAATGGCATATTGGAATGAAGTTCTTGATGCGGCTGTTCAGACCCATGAGCAGTTTGTTTGGCTACTCCCATAGAACGTGTTAGCATGATTCCTGAGTTTGTTGTTGGCGCGCAGCGCTTGGCTCTGGAGAAGCGTCTTTGGCCTTTGTTGTTGGCGTCCTTGCCGCAAAGTATAAAAGAAGATTGCGTGACTTCTGGTCGCTTGGCGGTTGTGGGCTTGTTGTTTGCAGCGCTTGTGTCGTTTTCTCCTGGTGGCAGTGACGACAAGGCGGCGGCCTTGCAGTTCATCCACGCACCGCCGCCTGCTCGCACTGCAACAGAAGCTGAAGCCACGCTGCGAAAGCGGCAAGCGAATTTGAAGAAGGCATCTGAGCTAGGTCTCGTGCTCCCAGACCCCTCTGTTTGCTACCGTGCGTTGCATCTGGCTGTGCAGCATGTTGAAAACGCTTGTGAAGATTTCAAGTTCCGCTCATAAACTTTTCGTGTGGGTGTTGGGCTTGACCATCATGCGGCCCAACAGAAGTTGCGTGATTACGCTGTTTACTTGGAAGGTGAGGCTCGCACGCTGTCGTCAGATGAGGACCATGACAAAAGCAGCAACAGCAACAACAACAGCAACAGGCAACAGCAACAACACCAGACTAGCAAGCAGAACGCGCCGCAACCCATGGATGAGTTAGCTGCCAGGGCGGTTGGCGTGCAGGGTAAAGGCAAAGGAAAGGGAGTATATAGGTAAACAACAGGAACCATGTATATAAGTTTTTCGCCAAACCATCCGGTCGCCTTTGCGGCACCTGTTCCTGGCAGCATGCTCGGTTGGAACCATCGTCTGGTCGTTGTTTTCATTGTGGCTCCTCCACTCACATGGCTTCTGCTTGTGACCGCCCGCCGCGGGTTTGCAATTCGGCCCCTAAGGCTGCGGCTAAGGCATCACCAAAAGCGCCTCCAAGGCACTTCCATCCCCCCAGCCAGCCATGACTGAAAGCTCTTCGGCCGAATTGGTAGGCAAACAGGTGCGTGCAACTATGCTTTGAATTGGTTTCGGAAGCCCGCCAGCGACCTATCTGGGCAGTCTGCTTCACCCTCAGCCGAGCTTCGTGGTGCCCGCTTGACGCAAGCGGCAGTCTCTGACCCTCCAGACGTGCTTGTGTATAGTGGTGGTTTTGATGTTGTGCACCCTGCGGCCGCAGAGGAATATTGGACGTTGTTGCGGCGAGTCTTGGTGCAAGTTGCTTTGGGCCTGCCCAGCAGGCTTTCTTGGATCAGAATGCTGAGCTTGCGTCGTCTCAGGCAGCCGATGTGGCCATGTCCTTGGGTCGGTTTTTCATGGCTTGGATTTGGTTTTTCATTGGGACAGTGAAGTCGTCACTTTGCCCGTACTTGTCCAAACCAGCCTTTGACCGTCTCCTTTGCGCCTTGCATGCTACTTTGTCTCCCCGTCTGGACCCCCAAGCGACCCGTGTGTACCTTGAGTCGATTAAAGCACCCTGCGTTGAGCCGCAATCCTTTTGCATTGCTGTTGGTGATGATTGTGAGGGTGAGTGGAATGTTGCTTGTGGCTCGGATGAGTCGGATCCATGGTCTTCTTGGTTTTGTTGTGACGTTCCCCTTTCCCCCTGGGGCCGGCTCAGGAGGAGGAGGAGGAGGATGCGTGCAAGGATCGCCCCGGCCCCTTCTGGATATGTTTCTTGAATGAGAGTTGGGAACAGGAGGAGGACACGTGTTCCCCAGATGAACCTGACTGAGCTCTTGTCCCGGTGCTTTGCAGCAGCGGTAAAGGAAGTTGAACTTGATAAGGAGCATCGTCGTTATGGGCACCATCCGTCGCCAACAGAGTGCAAAGTTTGACGCCTTGCTGCTTCGCGTGGCAGAATGCACCGCCAGGTTCCTGAGGCTGAGAAATCCCGCGGCACTTTAGCTTTAGATTTGACAGGTCCACACAAGGCAGCAGAAGGTGGATGGCGCTGGGCCATGGTGGCCGTTTACCGTCCGTTGGATGCGGGGAATTCGTTGCCTTATATTCGCTGGCTTTACACTAAAAACATCTAAAAACCAAGCTGAAGTTACCGAAGCTGTTGCTAGCATGACTGCGCAAGTACAAGCAGATTATGAAGGCAAGGTTGTTTTTCGCTTGTGCAGTGACCGCGGCAAGGAATTTGGCAACAAAACGTTGCACCACTACGCTCTGCAACAGGGTTTGTGGTGTACCACCACAGAAGGATCTGACCCTAGAGCCAACGGCTTGGCTGAACGGCACGTTGGGCTGATCAAAGAGAAAGCCTGTGCGATGTTGCTTGACAGTGGGTTGGCTGTGGGGTTTTGGCCCTGGGCCATGCTGCATGCGCCTTACATCCTCAGAAAGCATGCCAAGGGAGAGACACTTCCCCAGGACATGCCTTGTTTTGGAGCGAGAAACTGTTGCGCGCCAGAGGAAAAGAGAAAGCGATGACTTCTTGCCAAGAGATTTCTGCGCGGTACCTTGGTGTCTGTGAGCGGATTGTTGATGGGAGCTTTGTGTTGTATGCTTCTGGATCCGTAGGAACTACAGCTTGTGCTCGCCCTGCAATCTGATCCCGGCCGTGTGTCCAAACCCGCCCATCGGTTGCGGGAAAAGGTGTCTTGGGCAGGTTTGGCTGAAGAGGGGCAGGAGCAGGAGGATTCCAACGCGGATGAGGATAGCCGCTTGCAGGAGAAGGATTCGCAAACCACGCAAGAGGAGCCATCGTTGCATGTGCAGGGTGAAGAGACTTGGGGCCTGATCCACCACGACCGCGCTTGCGTGGCAAAACTGCCCCGCCCCCAGCTTCGGTGGCATTGCCCCTATCCTCGACTTTTCTTGCTCTCTTAGAAAAAGCGGTGGAATCGGGTAGTGAGGTGGCTAAGCTTGAATACGGGCACAACAATGCCCAAGCGCAAATCAGGCGCCAAGCTGCTGTAGCTCCTGAGAGCACTGCGGTCGATGTGCCTACCCAGGGCGAAGTGGTGGCAAGCTGGGGAAACCGAGCTGCACGGCATTCAAAGTCATTCTGCATACCAGCCCATAAATGCCCAGCAGATGCGTCGCTTAAAGGCTGAAGGTGTTGAAGTGCTCCCAGCTAAGGCAGTTTGGAGCTTGAAGCCATCCGCCACTCCTGGCGGGCCAAAGTGGCACAAGTTGCGTATTGCTGTCTGTGGGAATTTCAATGAAGCCTGGGATGCTGTATACTGCAGCACGTTGGACGCTGCAGTCTGAGGGGGCCGGCCAGAAGTCGGCTGTGGGAGCACTTGATGTTAAAACGGCGCTTCTCAACGCGAAGCTCTCTGCAGACCGTGTTGTGGTAGTGGTGCCGTCTAAGGCACTCGGCTTTTGACCCGTCGCGCGCTTTGTACGGCCTAATGTTGTGGGCCGAGGAGAGAGACACGCGCTTGAAAGACTTGAAGGTCCACTTGCCTGGTGAAGATGCTTGCGCTAACCTTGTTCAAAGTGTCACACACATGCGCTTGGTAAATTGTGTGCTTTTGTTTATGACATGCCTGCGGTTGGTCTGCAGCCATTGTGCGTGCGGTCTTGTGTGCCATCGGAAGGCTCGGCATTCCTCAGAGCCAACCGTGCTGGAGGCACATCATGTTGGACTGTTGGACAAACGCTGCACTTTTGCGGTGTTGACGTGGAACGTCTCGATGATGGCGGGCTGCGGCTACACCAAAAGCGATGTGTTGGACTTGTTGGCTAAACGGGGCTTGAGCGAGGCCAAACAGGAATACTGGGATTCTGAATGCGCGGTCTGCCATTCACCTGCGACGAACAGTTGCCGATCACTTGCGACGAAGACATACCCCTGCCTTTTTGCCGATCACTTGCGACGAAGAGTCCTCTAAAGCTCTCTGAATCACATGTGAATTACATGCCTGGCGGTACATCAACGAGACACAGAGCCACCTCACAATGCCAATGGTCTTACCTTTTAAGGCCTATAGGGGTGGGAGGGAGTGGTAGTGTTTTAGCGTCTAAGCACGTTTCTAATCATGTGGGGGGGGTTGGGCCAATGGTTCTACCTTTAAAGGTTTGTTTGGGGGGTCAGGGTTTACTAATGTTACTCTTCACGTCGCACATTTGACAATGCCGATGGTTTTATCTTTTAAGGCTTTTGGGTGGGGGTGGGTTTAGGGTGTATTTATGCTTCTCATCATGTCGCAAACCAGCAATGCCGATGGTTTTACCTTTTTGGATTTTGGGCTGTGGGTGGTTTAGGGTTTACTAATGTTACTCATCATGTCAAAATTTTGACATTGCCGATGGTTTTACCTTTTAGGGTTTTCAGGTGTGGCGGTGTAGCAATGATTCTCATCACGTCGCACAGCTGACAATGCCGGCGGTTTTACCTTTAAATGTTTTGGGGTCGGGGAAGGTGAGTGTTTCATAAGGTTTCTCGTCATCTCGTAAACTTGACAATGCCAATGGTTTTACCTTTTAGGGTTTTTGGGTGGGCTGTGTGTGATAACGTCCCTTGGCTCTTGGCAAAGGGACTATATACTAGGCGCGATCTTCTCTTGCACTTGCACACCGACATGATGCTACGCGATCAGACCTCTTTCAATGGGAATACGGATGACCAGTTATATGCAGCAGCTTCTAGCGCAGCGCAATTTTGTGCCTATGAGTTTCAATGTTGTTTACAAGTAGCTCACAGCAGCGAACCGAATCAATCCTGTTGATAGTTAACAGCGACCACCCTCTTAAAAACCCTTCATAGAAAATCCAACATCCTCTTGATCCTCAAACGGGCAATAACAACTGGGAAATGTTTACTACGGCCACATTTGCCATCTATTACAACCTGTCACATATGTGATGTCATGTTAATTGCCTCGTGGAGAATCATGCGTTTATACTACATGTTTCTTGCATGCTTCGGGTCTCGTAGGCAAAGAAGATATCAAGGAATCACACATGATGATGATGATGATGATGACGATGATGCTGATGATGATGATGATGACGACGACGATGATGATGATGATGATTCTAATGAAACCCTGTCCATTCCGAAGGGCTGTGTCAACTTTTTGGATATTTTTGAATTAACATTTAGAATGCCCACAGTTTCACGCTAACCATCCTTCATACAGGCAATGTGACAGGCAATGTGCAAGATGCAAACCCCTTCCAAAGGAATCTCAACCGATGGAGGTCATAGACTGCTGCAGTCAAATTTAAGGCAATCCTTTGCTGAACGTGAGCCAAATTCCTGAAGGAAAAACGGAATAATTGCATCACAAGCAAAAACTATTGTGATTGATCTGGAGAACTGTTTTAGGCAGCCAAATCAGTTTCATCCCAAGTCCATGGATGCGGTGTTCGTGGGAACGATCGGTGTTCGTGCGAACGCACAGTGCTGCTGAGTACGATGCGTGCACGCTGCACACCAAGCACACTGTGACACACTCCTGTCCCCTGCCCCAACTCAGCTGAAAAATTCTGGTCAAAACCGTTCATTTTCTTTCCTTGAGAAAGATGTTCGTCAAGAAGTAGGATTGCTTGCTAAGAATGCAGAACTCGTTTTTTCCCTTCCTCGGAGCAATCACACCCATTCCCACCCGGATCCTTCTTTATTTTAACTTTTTCCCCATCAGAAACAGTCTGGCAAAGTAAAGTGTTCTAGTTCACCAGAAAAACGAAGAGAATGATTGGCCCACTGAGAACGCAAACTCTTCGTGGGAACGCTGGGCCGATTGGAATACCCATTGATGATGTCCTAAGGCAAGAACCCCTGCCGGTGGAACTTTTTTTTGGAAGACACCCCTTTGCAATGCAAAGTAACGCAAAGATTGATCAGTATGTTGAAACAACACTCAGATATACTCCGATGAAATTGGCCTTACTATTGGCAAAAAACTCTATGCTGCAGTTTCCCTTCTCCCCTATGATAGGGCAGCTTCTCCATCTTGTGCCAACATTTTCTGGGTGGATTCATTCAAACATGACCCCTCAGTAGGACGGCTGTTCTGACATGCGCTTTTCCCGTAAGAATGTGTTAGCCAAGATTAGAATGATGATGATGATGATGATGATGGTGATGGTGGTGGTGGTGTTGGTGATGGTGGTGGTGGTGATGATGATGATGATGACGACGATGATGATGAGGATGATGATGATGATGATGAGGATGATGATGATGATGATGACGACGACGACGGTGATGATGATGATGATGGTGATGATATGCATGTGTTGCTGGTGATGACGATCAGGACGCTCATGATCTTGATGATCCTGATGGTTATGATGATGAAAAAGAACAGCATCACAAGGGACGAGCAAAACAGGGTCACAAGCAGCGAGATAAACAGCGTCACAAGCGAACGCCTCACCATTCTGAAACGTTTGTCTCACAGTGCAGGGATGAATTGTCAAGTTTGTGTCAGGAACGGGTCCAAGTTGCGCAACCAACTGCGGGTGCTTTAAACTGGCTCGCAACTCGCACGCGTCCAGACATTTCCCTTGCGGCGCACAGATGTTCCACTTTCATTCATGTCATAAATTTCATGCATTTCCATGCATTTCCCTCATTTCAGTAATTTCATTCATTCATTTAATTCATGTCATTCATTTCATTCGTCTCATTAATTTCATTCACTTCTTTCAATTCAATTCCCTTCCATTCCATTAATTTCTTCTAGCCGTTTTTAATTGTTTTTGGAAACTTCCGCCCCGGCACGGCCGGGCACTACTGGTATATGGCACTTTGAAATTTTGAATTGTCTTCAGTCCAGTTCGTTGCCTCTTTCTCCGGGAATCTCCATGTTTCTTGGCCCTGTGTATAGTTCCATGAACTTATGTATAATGTATATATATATATATATTATATATATAAACATAGGCAGAATGCTTTGAGCCAAAATATGCCAAAATGGTTTGATGAACAATCTAGATATATCTAGATTATTCCAACGTCAGCACTGCGCCATAAGCGGGGACCCCCGGCATCTGTCATCAGTAGGGCTGAGGCCGCCTCAGCCATGTGCTGCCCCAGACGGCCAGCATTACTTGTTTGTTCACGCATTCTCTACCTTTCACACAAGTTGATGAATGCAGAATGCAGCTCAATACCATCCAATACCCCTTGCAGTTGCATGAAGCAATTCCTGAAAAGTCATCATTGTGCCACGTAAGGAATTGGCGCGGAACTGGTGCCCTCGTCCTTTATGGGGCCACTCGTTGCGCATCCAGCTTCCTCACTCCAAGAAGACATTTTCTTCGTGGAAAATGTCAGAATAAGGGAAATGACATGCAAGAGCAGATGCGTGCAACTGGCCAGCTGGATTAGCATAGATCAGTGGCATTTTGTTTCGAACATGTTGCAACATCTCTTCATATTTCTTGACCTGAAAGGTGCGATGTTGCCGGTTCTGTCCTCGCTTTGAGTAGCCGGGCCGCAATCAGAGCATCCGGAGCACCCGCAACTGCAGCCACAGCATCCTGGACACCCACACCCACCGCAACCGCAGCCACAGCCGGAGGGACATCCACCACAGCCTTTGCCGCAGCCCATGCCCATCATCATGGGATTCATCATGCCACAGCCACACCCTCCGCAACATCCCCCGCAGCCAGGGCAGCCACCGCAACCACTACAACCACCGCCGCCACATCCGCTACCGCATCCACCACACCCACCACATCCACTACATCCTCCACATCCACCACATCCTCCACATCCTCCACACCCGCCACAACAGCCACCGCCACATCCACACCCACCACCGCACCCACCACAACCATTGCCACACCCGCATCCACTGCAACCATTGCACATTCCTGGCATGCATCCCCCGCCACTCATCATCTGCATCATTCCCATCATCTGCATCATCGCCTCAGCTGTCGCGGCGCAGCAACGATGCGCGGAATAGCTTGTTTTTAACTCAGGGATGACAACACCTGAGAGCCAAACACCCATAGCAGCCATAGGATTTGCCTAGGTCTCAGCGAGTGGGCAATAAAGAAGCGTGCGGCAGAACCTGGGGGAGCCGTTTAGCACCTGCCTATATACGGAGGAGGGGAACGCCAAGACTGCCAGTCAAATCTTATGGTTTGCAACTGCATCGACATGCCCGCCTTGCCTGGGACTCATCAGGCTTGTCTTCGCTGTTGGTGCTCATGTTAGCTGCTGCCTCTCTTCAGCGACTGCACAAAAGCGCTAACGCAATCTAATAATCTAACACGCGGTACTACTGCCATACATTGCAGAAAAAGTGTGCACAACATAATTATGTCCGGATCACCCGTCCTGCAAATAATTTTCTGACCACTTTTCGTCATAGTCTTCTGCGGATTTGACTTTAGAGTCGTCCTGCAATGCAAAAACGCGCTGTAAAATTTTGCAGCGTGGCCATTGATCAAATCGTAGTGTAATGAAAAAATAAAATTACTTTACTTCGTGTGATCCCCACCATGACATTTATACATTTTGTTACTCGCAACTCTTCTGGCATTCTATCTGACATGTCTTCTGGCATATATTCTGGCATATGTTCTGGCATATCTTCTGGCATTCTATCTGGCATATCTTCTGGCATTCTATCTGGCAAATCTTCTGGCATTCTATCTGGCATATCTTCTCGCATTCTACCTGGCAAATCATCTGGCATATATTCTGACATATCTTCTGGCATTCTATCTGGCATTCTATCTGGCATTCTATCTGGCATATCTTCTGGCATTCTATCTGGCAAATCTTCTGGCATTCTATCTGGCAAATCTTCTGGCATTCTATCTGACATATCTTCTGGCATTTTATCTGGCATATCTTCTGGCATTCTATCTGGCATATCTTCTGGCATTCTATCTGACATATCTTATGGCATTCTATCTGGCATATCTCATGGCATTTTATCTGGCATATCTTCTGGCATTCTATCTGGCATCTCTTCTGGCATTCTATCTGGCCGTTGAGGTCCAGCGGTGCACACTGAGCTGGGCAGGTCCCAGGTTGAGGTCCAGCGGTGCACACTGA
>Ga0126342_10001786_pt1 | contig 31613 bp, 33 predicted proteins | sample Cyp1metagenome_FD_92528 | JGI IMG/M metagenome (GOLD analysis project Ga0126342, IMG submission 92528) | Coral microbial communities from Lord Howe Island, Old Settlement Bay, Australia - Cyphastrea 1 metagenome | ecosystem: Host-associated > Invertebrates > Cnidaria > Coral ...
CCACGCGAAACGAAGCAACGACACGTCTGAAACCTCCAAAAATGACCACCTCTGCAGAACTTCCCATAGGCACGGCCATACGGGGATCGCGCGGACGGTTGCGAACGGTTGCGGACGGTTGCGAACGGTTGCGCTCGTGAACGCAACGTCGAGCGAACACACCCTCAACCCCCAGACCCCCAGAGTGAAACGGGAACCCTTGCTACGCATTCGGGAAAAATTGGAGTAAGTTGAGATAAGTTGAATTTTTTTTCTCCCAGTTTTCTGAGGAATCAGGAATTATGGAACCAGAGGGTACGGTATTTCCGTTCTATAGTTTTGGCAACGACCATAGATCATTGAAGTTTCAAACATCAAGGGATGATGATCCATTGATGATCCCTCTTATTCTTTTTCAGCCACCAACCAGGTTGGATGATAAAGTGAGCAACAAAGAAAACCACCATTCTTAAGCGTTGCATCATTGAAATGGGTCATGTTCCATGACCAGATGACAAGTGCTGCATTGTTGCTACTTTTTAGTCATTTGCTAGAAGTTTTCTATGGTTTAGACATGGTAAATAGTTGGATGGTTTAACTCTTAAAGTCTTAGTCTTTTAGTGTGGTTTCCTATAGCTTTCTTTGATGACCAGGGGGTAGATGGTGTTAGTGTCTTTTATAGTTCATCATCTCTCAGGAACACCAATCGTGTTTTTTGTTTTGTTTGTGGTTCACCCGTGCATTGATCAATCATGGTGCGTTAAAACAGGACGCTTGACATTCACCCATTCTGACTTCGCTAAACTCTATTGACAGACATCTTCTTGCAGATGGTTTGAAACCCTCATCCTTACATTTTCCAGAATCCACCCTCCATTTGCGGCTTAAAATCATTGCACGAATTCCCATGGCATTCAACCGACCAACAAAATTCGTGAGAGTCGACGAAGGGAAGATTTGACCTGAAAATTTGAGCCAGAATGTTCCTTACTGCTTAGTAAGTCCCCCAATTGGCGTTATCCCAATTGGTTGGTGGTTTGGAACATGACTTTTATGACTTTCCATTGAGTTGGGAACGTCATCATCCCAACTGACGAAGTCATATTTTGCAGAGGAATAGGCCAACCACCAACCCGATATGTATATCAGTATATCCCTCTAATCAACGCCAGTAATTGGACTTATGTTCGTTAACTTAGCTATAAATCAACAATTATCCATCGTCATCCCAGCATTAGATTTACCACATTATATCCTTACCCATAGGATCCATGGTGCTGGTATATATGCTAACATTTGGGGTATATTGATGGTAAATGTTACCATATATAGCATACATGGATCCTGTGGGTTATGAATATCCCATTGAAACACCATTAACATCCCATCCATCGTCATCCCATATATTCTAAGCCCCAGAGACTGACCAGTTGCGATCCCTGGGATGATCCCGCCCCAGGTATGTCGGATTGGGCCGTGACGGGGCAGCAGCAGAAACTGCAAGTGGCCGAGTTGGCGCTGATGGAAAAGCAGGTCGAAGTATGTGGAGTTGTCCCGCACCAAGGGCGGTTATGTGATATGTAATATGTATATATATGTATACTGTATATATATATATATCTATATCTATATCTAAATCTAAATCTATTTCTATATCTATATCTATCTATATATCTATCTATCTATCTATCTATTTATCTATCTATCTATCTATCTACCTATCTCTATATATATATATAATTATATATATATATGTAAATATTATATATATATATATTATATACCTGAACCCTCAATTGCTATGGAAATAAGTTATACGGAAGTAAAGTTAGTCGATCCCAGGATTTCCCATACAATCTTCCAATAAGTTGACGATTCCAAAAAAAGTTTACGATTGGTTCCCCCATTATGCCATCTATCACCCATCCACTGACCACAGCGCTCACACTTTGACCGGATCATCCACGACCTGATCAAAATCAATGCAGCACATCTTTTCAAGCCTGGTTCTCAGGAATTGGTTGCAAGTAAGCAAGGTCAAAATGACTCCCGAATTGTTTTCGGTAAAGGGACAACGCTCTATCGATTGTCCTTTGGGGGGAACTAAGCACATGAGTTTTGCGACACAATCGACATATTCGGCCGATAAAGTCTTCATCACTCCACGTCATCCATATTGCCGGATTTACCAGCAGCTCCACTTCCGGGTCCAAAAGCTGATGGTGTAAGTCCAGCCTAAGTTGTATGATTCAACCCACGTGTGATTCACATTTGTATGTGATCAAAAAATTGGGATGGGCCAGGTACTTCCCTTCAAAGAACTTGGTGTGTACAGGGTGAGAATAGGAAAAATTAAAACATATGATGCGAGGGACACTGTATGCAACATCATGTGCCCTTTGGGCCTGATCTTGAAACCATGCAAGTGAATTTTGGCACATAGCGAGGCCAATGTAGTGTAGCCATCCTCACCAATCTATAGCATCCCCAAACAGGCAACATTTTTTTGATTGGATGTTCATCCTATTTTTTAACAAAACATCGATGTACAGGGAAAAAAATAATATCAGCGTATAGACCCAGCTTCCGTAAGGGCAAACCCATCATCAACTATTTGAACAGCTGCAGCCCGTGGGATAAATATACCATGGCTGTAGATGGCTCGCCAAAACCGGTCATTGGCAACACAACTCCATTTCAACACCTCGAATATCTCAGTGAATTTGTCTTCCTCACATGTGGGCAGAAGATATGATCCCCATGAAAATCAGTATATATACGTGATTGATAGTTTTCCCAAGGGCAAGCCAACTCATTCTAAAGTATACAAAAATAAAACCGCTTGCTCGGCTCCCAGGTTCCAAGCTATCGCTGTTGATGCGACAGACTTCCATTGCAAGCCAGGATCCCAAGACTGCTGCATCATGACCTTTTCCGAGACCTTCGGGATGACCACAAAGCCTTGGATTTCAGATGGCTGGGTTTGTTCCCAAAAAGGTTGATTAATCCTTCAGCATTCTGGATCCATATCCCCTAATAAAAAAGGAAAAATCATTACCATTTTCTTGAAGTTAAGGAACGATCCCCTCTTCAATTTGAATGTTGAATACTCGAACGATGTGATACTTGTACTCTTCCCAGTCAAAGCCAAGTATGCAACAAAGGAGTTGTAAGCAGTATCGAAACAAGTGGGGATCGCACCATTCCCGAAATGACCCATACGCATGAGCAAGACAATGACGCTAGCCAAAAAGGATTTGCCAATGCCATCAATCGCATAGGTGTGAGCGGGGTCAATTTTTATGAAGTTTGGGTGGTTGGCACCCGGGAGATTCCTCATTGGGCTTGGGGCCCCCTGCTTGAAAGGGTTTGGGTTGATAGCGTTTGGACCCAAGTTCTTCACGGCACCTTTGAGGTCCCACCAATCCTTAGATCGATGGGATGTAAAAAACCTGATTTCTTGAAGGGTTGGTGGCAAAAGTAAAGCATAATAAAAACATATATAATGTCCATATATAAATCAAAAAATTGGACCATTCAAATTGGGAATTGGGAATCTTTCACATCACATCGATGGCATTTGGCGATACAGTTGAACCCACAATTCAGTCCCATGCTGCTTCGAAGAATTGGCCAGTCACCTTTGACCCCGACCACAACGAATCGAAAATGATGTTTTTGTTCTTCATGATGAACCTTAGGTGAACGCTACAGACTGGATGGAGATATGTGGCTGTGTGGTGGATCAGATCCCAAAAACATTACTATAAAAAAGGGCCCAAGTAAGAACCAATATCTATGTTCATTGAACCAAGGGGCAGTGTAGCCATGGTTGTACATCAAATTCAAATCTGCAGTAAGGACCCCCAACAAGTCATGGAAACTCTTCTGGGTATAGGGAGAGGGCAAAACAGTGTACAACAGCCGCGTGCACAGTGAAGGCCTGCAGTTGGGATTGTGACACTACAAAAATATATCATATATGTTCATCTATCCTTTGGGTTTTTACTTTAAAGGAAAACCACATAATGTACATGTGTGTGCAACCAAGGAACCCTGACATGTTGGTAAGTCCATTGTGGATAGGGAAAATGGTCTGTACCGAAACCACCATGACTGGTTGTTTTTGCCTTCCACGACCCTCATCACCATGGATTGCAATGGGTATCACACGGGACCAGTTCACAGACTCCTCTTGGAAGATTGGAAGCCGGTTCTCAACCTTCTGGAAATTCTGCCAGAAGTGCTCTAGCTTTTCCCCGAATTCATCTAAGTGGTTCATGCTCTTACCACCCAAGAAGAAATGCCCGCCATATCCAAAGATGCATCTCACCCAATCTGAAAAGCGCAAGACAGGGAATTTCACCAATGTTGGTACAGGTCTTTTTCTTGAATGTCGGATCCATAGATGTACATGGCTAATCCGCACTGGTAAAAGCTTATTGGAACGCTTGAGGAATGTGTGAATGTTTCTGCACACAGTCTTCTCGCCAGCTCTGCCACAACGAGCCATCTTCTCCATGGTGGGGTCAACGACTCCTCAGAGTTGGGGATGGAACCATACCCTCCAGGTTTTACTTGGGTTTTTATATAAGTCACATGAGATGACCCGACAAGCTTTAGTTGCAGGCAAAGGTCCATGTTTCCGAAGTCGATTCTTTGCAACTGTAGCCAGTCTCATAACCCGACGGGCGGTTTCAGCCTGAGTTTTCAAAAGTGTGTCTGTGGCCCCTGGGGATCCCAAAGTATCCCAATCTTATCCAGCCCAAATCCATCCATGCCAAGAAACACCTGTTTGGAAACCACTAAGAAATTCCTCAGCAAGGTCAGCATCGTCATCGCTACCTTCAGCACCTGCCGATGTGGGACGGCCCAGAGTTGAAGAGGAAATTGGGGATCTGGTGACAGTAGCAAGATCCATAAATATATGATGCCGCATGCGTGCAGATGGTTGCACGCCTGTATTCTCGCAACGGCTAGTAACCAAGTTGTCTCGCTGATAACCTGCGTGGAGCAGTTCAAGAATCCAAGAACATTAACTTTTGGGTGATCACTAAAAAGCATAACATTGAAGGACCATGGCATTGTTTTTCCCCGAAAACTCCATCTCAAGCCAGTTGCTCACAGCGATCGATTGACTTGCAGTCACAGCTGCAGCCGAACATCAGCAGAAAAAAATGCAGTAATCAATGTGAATCATATTATTACTTACATATCCATCCGGCTGCAGGAACATATGAAAATGAAAAGCCCAATGTGGGTAGTACCCAACATTGCATGGCCAATTTGGCACGGGACACACCGCGCTTGTATCCTATGGATCATGAAAAGTTTTCCATCAATCCTATCTACTCGGTTTTCTTTGCCTTCCTAGCTGTAGATCTCACCTTTGGCTTCTTCACTCCTGCAGGCTCTGATCCGGATCCGGAGTCCTTCTTCTTTGGGGTCTTGGCGGACTTGCGAGGCTTAGCCGCTGAAGGTGCCTTGAACTGCCTGGGCAGTGGCGGATGATTAGATGGCAAATATAATGGGTAAATAGTAAATGGGATGTAGCTGGGTATCTTCCTCTCATTTGAAATAAAGGTATAATTGAACCAAAGTACCGTGCTCTGAGGACGAGGTTGTTCAAGGCAACATCTGACTTGGTACAGGCAGCACATAGCCTCAGGATGTCCTTCTGTGCATCCGGCCTGCATGCATTCTAAAGCAAGAGGAGAAGGTGAATATCTTGATTAAATCGATCATACATGAACATACATGCACATACATACGTATGCACAAGCACGCATATATGGTGAGCCTCGACTTGCGAGTGACAGCCATTTCAGCTTGCAAGCTCTCCAACTCCATGTAGGTACTTTTCATAGCATCGACGTGAATCTTGATTTGCTTCGCATGCCTCATTTTCTGATTGATTGGGAAATCCTTATTACTGGGGATGTTGGATTTCAGGATGATCAATATCACAACAATATCCGTGCATATATGCATGCATGTATACATTGTTTAAGCCAAGAACTCTGCAGCTTGGTGAGTGTTGATCTTGTCCAGCTTCTCCTGCGAGTAAGCTCCACAAGTGTATGCATGGAGTGTTTGCTGAAAGTCACGTGCACTGCGTGCATGCCAGGTTGAATATCATGCTAAGCCATAATGCGACCCCCTGTGTAGAAACTATGATATTTCCATGGCCCACCCCCACCAGTCCAGTACGGAGCCACAGTTGTCAATCTTCCGGCCACAAACTTCAATGAAGTGAGGTAATACTGCAACAGCTGAAGTGTTCTCTTGGATGGTGGGGAAGCAGAGCCTAGGACGGTGGTTCATGTTGAATCATTGGATGAACCCAGAATCTCAACATATTGATCTAACATACCCATATACAAACGGCACATATAAGATTAAACTCATGGTGAATCATTTGCCATTCTCCATGCATGCATGTGGCTTAAAGGAGCCAGAGCTTGCCGCCGCTTGGTCCTCAGGCCGCTCAGTTGCTGAGCCGTCATCAGCCCGAGCGAGGATGTCCAAGGCCGAGTTCAAGTTGGAAACGCCACCCTCAAGGAAGTTCAAGTCAGGGTCCTGCAGAGAAAAAGGACTATATAATATTACTATATTTATCATTAGATCATGCAACATAAAGATATGGGATATAAGAATAATATATTGTTGGGGTCCTCAACATCCATCGTGACTCGTTGCTCTGTTCTCTCACCTTCAACTTCATCATAAGAGAAGCCATCTTCGAGAACCAACTTTGCCTCTTCCTCTCCATGTATTGGGTTAGTTCTCAGCTGGTTGTGCTTGGCAGCCCAAGCCCAAGCTGTGTCGGTCATTTTCCTGATCAAGAACATGGGTCATGCGATGCATGTGAATGGGGTTACTTAATTGGTTCCATGTCTGTGGTGTGGATTTTCAGAAATACTGAGATCATGTCTTCGTCCAGTGGTGCACGGTCTGCAAAGTGTTTTTGGTCACCCATGATCCCACTTTTTTCTGGGAAAGGCTACTGTTCTTGTACCGGGTCAGTTCCGTCTCCACCATCGAGAAATCATGACCGTTCTTGATCATGAGCTCCCGAAGCTTTGACCCTCAGTTGTTGCATTCTAAATTGGACCTATAACAAGGTAACCAACAAACTTGGTGAATAACGGTGACATGTAGTAATGTAGTATAATTGACATGCATGCAGGCAAAAATCTACCATCCCGGGTTTTCCATAGTGCAGCAGCTGCTTCAGAACATTGGTCTTTGTGGATGACGCACCTCCTTCGCAACCTGGGGAGTAAGGTTTATGTAGGATCATGGTCACTATGTTTAGTCTTCAACATATCAATCATATATGATGTATTTGTTTGAGCTAGGAAACTTCCAGTAGAGGGCATCCTTCTCTTCGGGTTCCTGAACACCTTTCACACTCTCTGGCATACTGGAAGCACCAGGATCAACACCAGAAACTGTGTGGGGCGAATGGGTTGCATCACCACCACCCTTTCCATCATCCTTTAGAGGCTCTAGAACATCATCCCACAAGCCCGATCGAGATCGTGGCAGGCTGCAGTCATGTCGCGACTGGGCATCCTGAGGGACCTCGCCGGAAGAGTCCACGAAGGTCGGGGCAAACTGCAGACTCGGGGCAGGAGATAGTCTGGGCACTGAAGCACGTGGGCTCTGAAGACTCTCAGAACCTAAAACAAAGGACCTTTTCAGGGATCCCCCTTTCTCTTTGACTCTTCCATCCACAGACTGCGGTGTTGCTGGTTCAGGGGCACCCGCAGCATAGTGACCAGTGCTGTGGGCAATGACAGGGGCACCTCAGCAAAAGCCAAACATGTTGTTTAGGTATCTAGTGGGAATATGGTTCAGATTGACTATATTCGACATGTCTCGCCTTCGATAAGAGGTGGGGCGTCTTTGGCCTCATCACCATCAGAAGCCAATGATGCCCTCAAAAGACGGATCTTCTCCTCTTGTGCCTCATGGCGCTGGCACATGAAATAGCTAAGATAAACATAGATAAACCATATATTGATTCCGTGCATGTTGATATTTGATTCAAACAGCGTATATAGACAAGGTGCTCGAATCAGCTCATCAAGGTCCATTGTTACTGCTTGGTGATCTCGAGAATTATTCCCCAACGTAGCTGTCCCAGCCATGAGAGTCTCACACGAACCCAATCTACTGCCCGACATATGGGAAATAGGATCGATTGAGCGCAAATGTTCTTCAGATTTTTTGGTATATGGATAATTTGTTCATCAATCATATTCATGGACTGAGTTGCTGCAATTATCAGTCAGTTTTGGGCTACCCAAAGACAAAATCATACAAAAATGAGACGAATTGAAACGATGTCAACCCATTAGACCCATCAATTTGGGGGTGAAGTGTAGTGGTTTTTGAAATTGCGCACGGTTGCGCGAATTTGCGCACGGGTTGCGCAAAATTGCGCACGAGTTGCGCATCCATTTTTTCCATTACATGACCCCCCAGAGCAATCTTTGGCCATGTTGGCCTAAGAGATACGAATTTCCATCCCATTTGCGAAGAAATCCGCAATTTTGGGCAAATTATGTGAACCTCAGTCCACGTTTTCCACCGAAGTTACCTTAGCAACCATGTCGAAGACACCATTTCATAGGTATTGCTGAATATAGTGCTGTTGGGCTACGTGGTTTTGTAACTCTTGATGGAACTCCTTCATCACTGGTTGCCATTCTGGCGGGATCCTGGACAATCGGAAAAAATAAACAGAACTGACATTATGATAATTGATGATAATTGATAAAACAGCTCAAGAATCCACCACATGAAGGGTCCTGACATGCCGGCACTTGTAAAGGTAGTTGAATGCTGGGATGATGTCAGCATCATCCCAGGTATCACCCAGGCTCATCCCCATAAAGATCTCCTTATCCGTAAACTTGGGGTTTGGCGAGTTGTTGACCCGCAAGTCTCCCTGCACAGGGCGCTGGAGCTCGTCCAAGTACAACTTCTCCAGGCTGATGCCAAGACCAGACGGGTATGCCCTGGGAAGGATTCAGGAAATATCTACTAAAATGTATGCAGTAGGGAATTCCTCAATCAAGTATATCTACATTCAAGATAAGTAGCTGGGTGCTCTTCAATTCCCTTTTCTTTCCTTGAAATCGACGAACACCCTGCTTGTCTTCATATCGCCCTGGGATCGGTAAATTGGGATCATGTTTGGACATGGTTTGGGAAACTGGTGCATTTATTAAAGTCTAATAATTTAGAGTTTCGAGATACATCATACCACAGTGCCAAAAAAACATTTGCAACCAGGAAACTTGTTGTTTGTACAGTAGTCTTAGCAAGCCTTTCTTCTTTGGAAAGACGCCCCTTGTTCAAGTCTCCCATGGTGGACATGTTCCCCCAAAAGATCGTGGGCTTGCTGGAAGTGCCACCGTGCTGGAGCATGAAGAACCTCACAGAGTAAACCTGACGCAGGCGACGATGTTATGAAGTCTGGGATTGATGGGCTGCTTTAAATGGGCATATGCTAACTAACCATATCTAATATCTAACAGTTGAATATGTATAATTGAACCGAGACTCCCATGCTACACGGTTGCAAAGCCATTGAAACCGCTTGTGCATGTACAGGAAGCTTTGGGAAGGTTGCTCCACCAACCAGAAGCAATTTCGAGATATTACCACGAGAATAGCCAACACCATCCTTGACAGGGAACTTGCAACAAACCGATAAACTTTATCCGATAAACCCAACAAGTTTGCATAAACAAGTGTCTATAACTGCCACAATCATACACCGCCAATTTGACAAAGATTCCGGGCCACCATTTGATTTCCCCGCAGGACAAAGGGATAGGAATTGCCATGAGGGTTTATGTAACTCCTCCCCGACGTGCCACGGCAGGGGATCCCCCAGCCGCTGCAGTCTGGTGCCCAAAGGCTCAAGGCGCGGCTGTCCATGTTCAGGATTGTGTAGAGGACCAACCTGGGCTTGGTATTAACAGCAAGGAGATAGATATATAAAGAAATTACTCGATATATGTTGTAGAATTTGTAGACCAGTAATTAGTGCCGAGTAGAGGTACAAGAATCCGGAAACCTTCAGGAAGTCGTGGTGTTTCTCGCTGTAAGTGTAGTCAATTGAGGCCACACGGTATCCCAGGTCATGCCTAAGATACTAAGATGATCTAAGATGCATGAAACTTCAACCCTTTTGAATTGTCAGTCAATTGAAATCAATTTGAACATACATAACAGGATGCATACCATGGCACCACTTCCTGGACACCCTTCCCTCTCCAGCAAAAGCTTCGAAGAATTGGTAACGATTGTCAAAGTTCAGCCCATCAGTCCACTGCAAAAGCAATACCTCAATGTTTCTTACTTTATGGATGGGGGGATACCAGACCATGGTTTTGTTATGACAGCATTTTGGTAATTAAGGTTTCCACTACCGCAATCAGCACCTGACATGCTGCAGGGGTCATGCTCAACCACTGCATGGGAATTCAGATAAATTCACATAGGTCTTGAATGGTCTTGATCAAATAAAATAACCTGCCTTCGGTGCTTGACATTGGTAAAGCGACCAGACAGCACTGCGATGATGCATGTTGGGAAGAACCACCAATCACCGAGCTACGTTTTGCCCCCAAAAAGCTGCGATATGATGTATTTGACCATGCTGCATTCTTAAACTTGAAGTCTTTTGTGATTTCCCGAATGCGAAATTGTGAAAACAGTTGAAAACGTAGGGTGCATGCAGGGCAGCACTGGCTGGTTGGGGGTACCTGAAAGGCTGGCCCGGATCTTCCAGCCACAAGCTCTGGCTGGCATTCGCCTGCGTGGAGGACAACGGGTCTGATGGCATCGGGCTTCCATCGAAGTGCATGAAATTTGAAGCTAAAATAAACTCACTTTTTCGATGACATCGCAGAGCTCAATGTTGATAAGTAGCGAATCATCATATCTTTGATCTGATGCTTGTCACCCACATGTTCCATAGGCGCTTTGCCTATCACGTGGCCCAATCCCCCAAAGCACCGGTGTTCGGGAGGATGATTGCGAAATAAATCAGTTATGAAAATGCTCATTGCATTTTTTAGATTTATAGACTATAAATTTTGTGATATCACCATTAACCCAAACAGCCAGTGACCCGTGAACCCAATCTTGAAAAGCTAACTGCGCGAACTCATTCGCACTCGGCATAGGCCTCCCATGGGATGATGATTGAAGGGGATGGGATGTTATTTCATGCCATGCATGCATATGCACAACACCAAACACAGATGCGTACTTAAAGTACATATGTACATGGTGTGCGACCCAGCCTTCTTAGCAGCAGCATTGACCTCTTCCTCCGACAACCCTGCATCCCTTGCTGCCTTCCTAGCCTTTTTGTATGCACAAGACTTGCGACTCAAAAGGGCCTTTTGCTCAGCAGTCCTTTCTTGTGGTGCTCGTTTGCTTCCCTCTTCCAATCCCTTCTTGCTCTGCTTTGCCTTAGCCTTCGCCTTTGCAACCTTGGGTGCTTTCTTTGTGGGTGCCTCCTTGGTAGAAGCGACCTTCTTTGCCTCGATCTTCTTCTTGCTGGATTTGCGCTTGGGTGCTGCGTTCTTGCTGTCTGCTTTGCTGGCTGCAGTCTTTGTCTTGGGTTTCTCATAGCTGGATGCGGCAGTGGGATCAGTTCCGGGTAAGGACTGATCATCGCTGTGCTCAGGGTCATCTTGCTCCTCATTCCCTTCATCAGCATCGTCCTCCTCAAGAGGTGTTTCCTCGCATTCCTCATCACATGCCTCCTCCTTTGCCTTTCTGCTAGCTTTCCCCTTTGCTTTCGCCTTGGGTTTGCTGGACTTTGCTTCGCTGGACTTTGCTCTCGATGCACGAGGTTTTGCTTTGGGTTTAGTTGCTGCAGTGGATGCTGACCTTTTCTTTGGACGGCCCCTTTTGGGAGCAGGGTCATTGTCCATTTGTTTGGCTTGTTCTGCTGGCGAAATGCTTGGCTCATTTTTAACAGCTGCTGGCGTGGGCAAAGTTGCAACAGACTTGTCTTCCGGGGCTGTGGCTGCTGCTGCTGCTGCTGCTGCTGCTTCAGTTTCATCGTTGTTTGCTGCCGATGTTGTATTGGCTGGTGCATCCTTGTGATCAACACTTGCGTGTGCTTTCATGGCGGTGCTGTTGCTGCCTGTGGCCTCATTGTGGTCGGCTTTGTTTTCCATAGCATTCTTGGGGCATGGTTTGGGGGCCGCAAATTGTTTCCAGTACTGTTTGTACTTTTTGGTATCCTGTTCGCTGGCTTCCGTGTTGGGAGTGTTGGCTTCATTTGCAGCTCTTGGTACCAACGTGTTTTCATCACCTGTCACCTCACCACTCCCACTGCCACCACTACCACCACTCCCACCATGTCCCTTAACAACATCCTTGCTTTCTCCCTCAGTAGCTCTGGTTTGGCCCTCGTCTCGAAAACGCTTGGCCGGGACTTTGACGGTGGCCTGGATTACAAGAGAACATGCCCCCATCGGTCGATCTATATATATACATTATATAAGTACCTTGCCTGCATCTCAGCTCTGATGGTCATCTCATCAGCGCCCATAGGAAGAGTGTCCAAAGTGTCCACACCTCAACGACGGGATCCCATTATTCCCCACTAAAATCACCATCTAATGTTATGACTTTAGCATACTTTAGCAGAACAATGATACATGTATGTGTGATGATCTATGCATAAAACATCGAACAGCTTTCAGTTAAGAAACTCATGTTGTTGGATCTCTTGGCCATCAACTCTTGCAACACCATGCGCTCCCTCTCGAGCTCTTTCAAGAGTTTCAACCGCGTGACCTTTGCCTCAGCAAGCCTGAGATCTTCCAGTGCCTTTTGTAGATCAACAACTTGAGAATCTTCAGACTCCTCTCCAGAGCTAGTGGTAGACCTATTGGACGGGACCGAACTAGGAGTTTGTCCACTACGCCGGCATTCTTGTTTCTTGAAAGTACCCATATCATCGCTCAAGGCATCACATTCCGTACACATCAGTGCTTTCTCAAGCAGTGCATGCCCACCCGAGAGATTTGGACATTTGACCCCCTCAATTTTCTCATGGTAACGGTCAGAGATCCGGCAAGCTGTGCAAATCCACCCACATTTGACAACGTTGTGGAGGGTCTTCTCCGCTGAAGATGGTGGAGATCTCCCTTAGTTAGGATGGGTTAAAGAATATCATATTGTATATGCGATTCATGGTAATAGGCATACATGGGCATAATCATATCATATGTGTGGGATATGTTGTTGGCTGAGATGCGGTTGCTGCAAGGAGGCGGTGTCACCATCACAGGAGACGAACAAGAAGGCCCCGCTGACGGCAATCGTCTCAACTCCGGTCTTGAGGGCAGAGGTCCACGAAGGACAGCCAAACCTAAGTACAACAACATTGACCAATCATCATCTTTTGAAATTGGACCTATCAGGAACCTTCACAGGATGGATATTTGATCTTGAATATTTATGATTTAGATTGCAAACCATGGGGCTTTCAGAGTTTGTGATGTTCTTTGGGCTGCTGGAAGGTGGTGGCAGTACACGTGGGACATCTTCAGGAAGAACATCAGCCACCTCCTGATATATATATATATATATATTGTATGTACAAGTGATGAATTACAAGTGAGGAATTGCATGTTTTTGGGGTGGTGAACAAATGCATGATGTAAAACAGTGTAACATCCCTAGCTGTCCTCATCATCCGTCAGCTCGTCTTCAGATTCTGCACCTTCTCCATCGACGTCAGCTGGATCGTCAGCACAAGGCTCGGAATCATCTCCTGAGCGAAACGTGATTGAACACATATATGTGGTATATAGGGGAGGGAGAAGATACAGGTACATGCGAATGTTAACTGATAATCATGAACATACAATAAAATAATTAAGCCGTGTATCCCAAACTGTTGGAGGACTTTGACTCAGGAATTTCAATTCCAACAGCCGCAAACAACTTTCTGAGTTGTGGATCTCGTGGAACATGTGGTCGCTTCGTGACCTGTGAGAAAGTCGTCACAAGTCGTCGAATGATCCACGCCTCTGTCCTGATTGCATCACCTGGGAAGCAAAGTGGTTTGAAGTAATTTGGTTGCTATATGGAAAAAATACGGGCAGTGCAATTGAATTCCTTTACATATGGGATACCACCAACCATGCCGTCCAGTTACTTTTTGGAAGTGCTTTGCCACGGGGCCGGCAAAGAAACAGGAAACGTCCCACAAGGTCAGTGACTTGATTGATGCCGATGCGCAAACCTTAGATACTCAAAAAAATATGAACAAATGTAAATGACCGAGAATTTTTGATCATGGTTAATACTGTTGGATATATGCCATATATTGCCATATCATAAGTGCCAGGAAACCAAGTTCAGAAATTAAAGGTTCCAGCATGTCGGCATTGTCAGACACTGTCTGCCGATCAATGTTGTCCTTCAGCACGTAAGCCATCTTCCCTTCTGCACCACGGCTACAGAGGGAAGGAATAGCCAACCAGGACTTCAGCACCGGACAGTCCACTACATCCGGTGAAACTTCATTGGGGCCAACCATAGCCACACAGGCCGCAACTGGCCACTAAAACCCACCTACGCCGTAAAAAGCCAAATGCTTCTTAGAAGTTAGAAAGGTTGATCATTTGATCATGTTAACATGCCCCAAATTCAACAATATGTGTTGGGGCATTCCAGCAACTTTGGGATCATTTGGGGCCACATGCAAACGCAGCATGCACGGCTGGTGGAGGCCTTCATCCATGAGACCAAGTACCTGCTGGCTGGGGCTTGGATTTACTTTAAGCCCTGCGTGCACTCCAGCATCCAAATATGATATGTAAATAACTCAGAGGGCACACTTGGTCAGGAACCAGTGGTTTTGGCCATGTTTTTACCCCTAAATAGCTGCCGGCTGGCGATGTATTAGCTCAAAACCACACGATTTATCAAAAGCCAACGAATTGGATAAAACACGACGGTTTATGGAAAGATGCTCGGATTTGCAAGAAGTATGTCAAACAGGGGGGGAGGTACTTTTTTCTCATACGGACGATGGTCCAGGTATATATATATATTATATATATATTATTATATGGGATTGTAGTGGATTGTAGGGAATGGTAGTGGATCATAAGGCCTTTAATCATCAAACATCTTGGGTTTCATATTGTTTAATGATCGTGAACTAGGGATTTGCATGGCAAAATATGGAGTGAGACCGAGAGACCCTTTGTTGGGATTCCATGTGAACGTTCGAGACTTGCATGATCCTTGTTGCTCCCTGGAGGATCATCAACATCACACCCCGATTCGGTCGTTGTTTAAGCATGTTTAAGCGCTAGTCAGAGAAAAACACGCTCAGTTGGTTAAATGGTTATGGCCCGGCTTAGATTCCAAGCTCCAAAGCACAGCCAGCCTGGGATGCAGACACAGGTTAGGTTATATACCTAGAATACCTAGACCATGTTCCCAGGTGTTTTTTTTGCAGATGTTCATCATATTTTATTGGGATTCTGCGGGCTGTTGCAGCTGCCAATCCTGAGAAATGTGTAGAAAATTGAAGAGTGCTGGATGTGTAAGATAAGTTATATATGTGTTGTATGCATTTGTGTCACATATGTGTGGATATCATTATAGCATACATTCTATTTTTTGATTTTTCCCAAGTACCATCAGTTACATCCCCATTTTCAGTGGTTACATCCCGTGGCAGGCAGCATCCTACCAAGAACAAGCAGCCGAGCATTTAGAGGCCGGCGGCATGTCCTCAGGCACCCAGAAAAGTCTTGCATTCCAAACCATGTAATCTCACTAAATGTCGTCCCAAATTTTGCTCTTATATATTGTTAACAGATAATATGACCCATAACATACTTTCTGGTTGGTGGTTTGGAACATTTTTTTATTTTCCATAAGATATGGGATAATCCTTCCCATTGACTTTCATATTTTTCAAGATGGTTAAAACCAACAGGTAGTTTTACTATCAACATATAAAAAAACAAATATGACCCATATATGTTTTGCTGTTGTATCTCCATCATTCACAGCTGAGGAGCTGGAGGTTCTCGAAGGCGACCGCGCTGTTCGCTTCGCGCTTGGGTCTCAAGTCCGAGGAGGGGCCCTAGGGGCCCTTGGCCGCGCAGTGTTGGAAGTTTGGAACATGAATTTTATTTTTCCATATATTGGGAAAATAACACCGACTGACTTTCATATTTTTCAGAGGGGTGGCTCAACCACCAACCAGTTAACCAATGGATCATTGGATCGTCGGGATATCTGATATCTTTAACCCAATGATCTTAACCAAATGCATCAAAATTGTCTTTTTTAAAAGATAAAATGATAATTAACCGATGGATTTAGAGGCACTTTTTTTTTAGACAAACCTATAATATAGTGTACCCCAAGGTGCTTGGAAGAGAAGTTCTACGTTTAACTGAGGCAAAGAACGGTACTGAACAAAATCCGATAAGATATTCGTTTTGCACCTAAAGATTGGGATGTCAGATGATTTTTGTCAGAATTTCGGGAAGTCAGAGCGGAAATTTTTCATCAGGGTTTGACAATCTATTCAAATGGCTTTTGGTGCATGTCAATCACCCCCCATTCAGGTGGTTCAAAAGAAATTGACCACCCCTACCCTCTGGTAATTTAACATAGCTTTTGAAAATGGTGATTTAGTTCGTGGATTTACCCATTGAAAATTGTGATTTTCCATAGTTATGTTAGTTTACCAGAGGGTACCCATCCTCAAATTGTCTTGGGACTTGACATTTCTTTGGCGGATCATTTCAACATCCTTGCGGTGGTTGCAGCACCATCGCATCCCCATCCCACCGTTACAGGAGGAGAGTGGCGATCTAAACTCCTCCTTGAGAAGGCTGATGACGTGAGTTTGGGCGACCACTCAGAACATGCAGACACTACCAGGTAAGTGTGTACCCTCTGGTAAACTAACATAACTATGGAAAACCACCATTTTTAATGGGAAAACTCACTATAAATGACCATTTTCAATAGCTATGTTAGTCATTACCAGAGGGTAAGTTCAATCTCTGTTGGATTCCCAGGAGAAATATATCTCTTCCTATCAAGAACTCAGCAAGCTGGACCAGTCGTGGGTCCCTCTGGTCCCAGGCTGCTGAGTCAAGTGAAGCGGGGCTGGGAGAGAACGAAGAGCGGCTTGGAGTTCTACAGCAGCGGTTTGCAGCTCTTGTGGCAGGATGGGGGCGAAAAAACAAACGGAACTGGGCGGGGCAGAGGGCATCGCTGTATGATTTCAATGGGGAAACGAATGGTTGAACCTGGTTGAACCTCAAGCCTCAAGCTTAATCTATGACGCACACTCACATTGTTATCGCATGAAATTGGATGAAATGTCATTATCATCCCAAATAGCTGATTGTAATGTTTGATCATAGTAAATCCAGGTAAATCGGTAAATCCCATTATCATCCCATCAATTTTGGAGGAGGACACCACTCATGGGGGGTACCCATGGGAGTGAGCTTCTAAAACCATCATGTTTTACTGCAAAAGTAATAAGAGTTTGATCATTTCAGGGATCCTTTTTCAAAAAATGTGAAACGAACCATGTGAGAGATCAGGGATAGGAGGGGAAGCAAATATGAATTAAATAGTAGCAAAGGGATGAGATAGGGAAGGGTCAGTGAGTAGCCCTGAGAATTGTAGCCCCAATTAGAAATGGAATAAAACTAAATTTTAAACTAAACTGAAAATCTGAGGGTCAGAGAGTGGATTTACTAAATGGGCGGGGTCGCACCATTATTGTGGGGGTGAAAAAAGACCTATATAATTGATTTTATAGTATTGTCCCAAAATTGGGAAATGCCCCGGATGTACTAGCAGGGTGGAATTATTAATCCAAAGTTGACAGTATTATCTCATCACAATGTACTGTATATAGCGATTTTAGATTTTAACCTATTTCGCTCCCAGAAAGTTTGCCGCCCCTTCTTGATACCATTCCCCTTAGTTGCTACCCATGGTCCGCAGGGAGTCCCCCACCCTGAAGGACATTCAATATGCCTGCAATCTGGTCATCTTGCAGCAGATGGCAACAGAGGGCCGGTTGAGGTATCTGGGGGAACCCAAAAGTTACTAGCAATAGCAGTATCTAATGATACTCACTTCACAATATACTTTATATGGGACATTGATAATGATCTGGAAGCATTGATTATATAGGTGTATTACTTGCAATGAGGAGTGCAAGTTCCCAAGACAAGGGCTGCTTATTTGTAGGATGGTAGAAAAGCGGGTTGCTTGACCTCCAAGATATTTGTAACCCTTCATTTTTTGGGTCCAGTTGACTGGGGGGTATCTAATATTGGAAGATATTGGACGGACTTATCATCAACCAACCATCATTTATCGATTATCTCCCTATATTGTATGTTTTAGGGTTAATAGTTAACATCCTGATAATGGTTATATCATCATTTATATAACAGGGATGTCCTTAAAAAATCCCAGGTGAGCAAAGCCGCCTTCTCGAACTACACCTTGCGAGCATGGGAGGTGCGCACCTTGCAACGCACAGTGAAGGATCTCTTGACTCTGCAGCTTGCCCTTGATTTAATCATGCATATGGCGACCCAGAAATAGTTGGTGAAGGGTTTGAAACCTTGAAACTTGAAATTTTGGAGGAACTTCATCGTTTTTTGAAAAAAAAACTTGATGGGGAATTGTCCATTGCCGTCTTTGAATAACGGAGGGTATATGATGAAGATGTAGGATAATATGGATGGATTTGGGGAAATTGTGCTAGATTGTGTGCTAGATTGCTTAGATGTTTGAAATTGTTTGAAGATCGTTTTGGAACAGTATGTTGTATGATATGATATATGATATATGGTTATCCGCACGTTCACGTCATGTCATGCGGTTGTTGTTCAATTCTTTTTGCAAGGGTTGCTATTTGGGACGGGTCGGAGCCACCAGAATCACCAGGTTTTGGAATTGTTTTGCAATGTGTGTTCTGTTTTTTGGCCCAGAAAACATTAGCTGTAAGATGTGACATGTAAGCAGCATGTGTCATCTACAGTGCAATAATAACTTTAGGGGAAACCAGCGCCAGATCCAAAGGCCTCTTGCCAATGTTGCCTCAACCATTTCCTGGATCATGATGACAATGTGGCTTAACTACAAAAAATGTGGAAACCGCTGTCCAAACTGAGGCAAACAATATCCAAAAGATGATTGCTCTGTTCATTTTGACTCCTTGGTGAAAAAAGATGTTGTCAATGTTCTTCCTCAGCTAGGATTCCATAGAATCCCAAATGCCTCACCTAGGATTCCAGCCATGAACTCTCCAATTTTCCAATTTTCCACATCAATCCACCCCAGCAACAGCCTCCATAGGATTCCCTTTTTGATCATCCTCATCATCCCCTTGTCGCCGGTGGGGCACGTCCTGGTCTTCTCGTTCTTCCAGAAGAACTTCCCCGAGTTCTTCCCCTCCTCCTTTACGGAGCAGCGGCAGAATGTCACGAAGATCTACCGCGACATCGTGCCACCCGGCACGAACAAAAAAGGGCCGCTGGGAAATCCCCCAAGCAATGGAGGTTTGAATGGGAAAATCATGGAAAATCCAGAAAAGCAAGAACCAAATGGATCACTATGGATCCAAATGGGTTATTTGCCATTGCTATGTTGGCTTACTGGAGGGTAAACCATGACAAATCCATTATACAGGCTCGGACATCTGTCATGACATATATATATATAGACAGACATTATATAAAAAATATATATATATATATGTCATCATATCATTTTTCTATGTTTACAACGTGGTGTATATATCTGCATGTATGGGCCTCCGCCGCTAAACCACCACAGAGCATGTTTCAGTCATATTATTGTGATTCAGTGATAACAAGTGTAAATACACGCAGACATTCATATAATTATATACATCCCACTGCATGGGTTGATATGTATCAGCCAACAAGTATATAGTAAGATCAACATAATCAACACATATGAACTATCAATGAGATCCACCGACTTTGATTGTAGTCCAAAGAAAAGTTGCTTCCTATGTGTGTTAAATTCGCGATCACAATATTCTTTGCCAATCTTGCAATTTTGTCGCCAGAAGTGCCATTTGGCAACCCCTTTTTTTATGTTTTGTTTATACGGAATCAGTTTCACCGAAAAAATCTGGGACCTGCCAGAGAAAAAAGCGTTCAATGGACGAGGCCCGAGGACGGTGATGACAGCGGAAGATGACGGCCGCTTGCAGCGGCGACAGCATCCAGGAAGGTGGGCAATTCTAGGGGTGCCCTTAAACCAGTTTACATTGGCCGCCAATCATTGGCCCTAAAAAATAAGTTGCCCTTTGGTTATTTAATGTAATTTAATTAGCTATGGAAAATGGCCCATTTATAGATGATTTATGATGATTTACTTATTAAAAATTGTGATGTCCATGGCTACGTTAAATAACCAAAGGCTATATGATATTTTTTACATTGCTATGGTAATGTTCATCAGTTACAATCAGTTAAATTACATAGCTATGGACAATCACCATATGAAAGCAAGGGGGGCTCTCTGGTAATTTGACATTGCTATGGAAAATAGCTTATTTGTATACGTATAGTTGTTTTACCTAGTAATTAGTGAAATTAGTGATTTTCCATAGCTATGTTGGTTGGATAAAAGATCACTTTGAATGATCTGGAAATTACATATCCACTTCATTTTGACCTCCAACTGGTACCCTCAGCTGGCCCAGGCTTTGCTTAGGACACAGGGCCCAGCCGAAGATTAGAGGTTTTGATCACCAAAGATTGGTCTAGCTATGGGTGAAAAAAATAGAGACTCCTTCACCATGGTGGATGCTGAATGGCTCGGAATCGCTTGAATTGCATTATAGGTTTCTTAATGGAACTGCTTTGACCTTGGCCCTGAATTTGTTTCTGAATGGCTCTAATTAGTAGGTTTCTTAGTGGAACTTCATAGTTGTTTTAGCTATTTATCATCAGTTTCCCTCACTCTGAAAGGGAGACACTGGGCACAGTCAAAACAGTGATGTACTGCGTTGTTGCAGCAGCCCACGTAGCCTGCGTTGTTCAGGCATGTGATAGCCTTTGAAGTTCTCCAACTTGGCACCGGATGATACAGCAATTTCGTGTAAGTTGCAAAAGGTTAATAATGGACAATCTAATGCAAATGAGTTATAGTTCAATAAGGTGAAACACGGGCCGTTTGTGTACAAAATCAGATTTGATTTGGATATCTTGAGCTACGTAAATTCATCCTCCAGACCTCACCAAGAGGTCACCAAGAGGTCACCTTCACTGGACAGATGTGTCATGTTTTTAAACCACTGATGTCTTTTGTTGTTTTACGACTTGGTTTCCTGAAAAATGAAAAATGGAGCCAACCCATGGTGATGGAATATGTACAAAAAAATGCCTCAGAAATCACCCAGTTTTGTAGGTAAAGATACTATACATGGAGCATTTGGGAATGTTGAATACCCCAATCTGAGAGCCTCCAAAATGAAGAGATCCAGTAACAAAGCAGGGATTCTGTGTTTCTTTTTTTTTGGTATTAGGGGGATGGGATTATTGCTTTGTATTGCCTTCTGCTGACCTGTGGGTGCAGTGGGTCTTGCAGCAGCAGTGGCTCGTTTCCGGTATCGGTGGGTGTCCTTCGCACTTTGAAACCAAATTATTTTTGGTGATCGACCCCTTTCTGTTGGCCAAGTGCCACTTGGAAGCTGCGGTTGTAGGCCCGAATCAAAATCAGGATGTGAAAGGATATAAAGCAAAAGCATTGTTTACATCGAGGCTAGAAGTGGTATTGAATATATGAATTGACTTTATTGGGAGATTGTCTACCCATGCATACCTTGATTACTGGAGGTTTACGAAGCAGTTGCGACTGGCGCTTGGCCTTTTGGCAGCCCGATCTGACCATGAGCAGCCGAACTGGCACCACTGGCAACCATCGCTTGAGGGATACCCGGTAGGTCCGGTCTCTTGCAGATAAAGATTTTGCAACTAGATTCATGCCACATAGAATGCTATATCAATTGCCAGAGAAAATGGTGACTACAATGCCAGATAAAATGCCAAATAGCATGTGGGATAGAATGTCAGATCAATATGCCAGATCAAATGCCAGATAGAATGTTAGAGAAAATATTCCGGACGATGGTAACACACCTGCAGGACCTGCGAAATGACCCATTGGCCCACTGGCCACCAGAATCACAGTGAGGCCCCCAAGCGACAGCTTGACTTACAACTTGGTTAACTATGTTAACTATAGTTTATAGGCGATATTATATATTATATATCATATATATATTATTTTATATATATATATATATGTGTGTGTGTGGTGTAAGTGTGTTATATATATAGGCATGTTATAATATCATTAACAATGTATATATATATACATATATATATAGTTAGGGGGCCTCACCTTGTAGGATTCCATCAACAACATATGCACCTTTGTAGGCCTGGTTGCCAGTGTCAACTTGGATTCAACTTGCTGGAGCCCGGGTTCCAGCCAACCTCGACGGAGGGTCATGTATAGACATCAGCGTCCGTAGCGGAGCGCAAAACTTACAACTGAGACGTTTCAGAGGGGTTGACCACATGGGTTTAACCAGGAGAACATGGAGGATTGGCCAGGGTTTGGGTTTGTCCTGCTGCTTGTTGATGGTAAACCTGCCCCGAAAAAAACCGAAGCATGGCCTGCTGAACATGCCATTGATATCCACTGTTCATCAACCGAATGCATTTCCGGTCATTTTACTTCTGGGTATATGATGAAATTTGCTTGGTGGCTTCAAGATGCTTCAAGTATGTGTTACCCTCTGGTAAACTAACATAACTATGGAAAATCACCATTTTTCTTGGGCAAAATCCACTATAAATCACCATTTTCAATAGCTATGTTAAATTACCAGAGGGGATGTGTTAGTTTCAACCATACCAAATAGATACCAAAGGGATGGGATCCCCAATGACGAGCATTATATAATATGTTTTCTAGGAGGGTTTGTCAACCACCAACCAGGCATGTTGGATAACGAGTTTCCTGGACACTGATCAGCTTGCTTGAGCTTTTTCATTAGCACTTGGGTAACAGGTATGGGTTGGACAAGTCTATTAATTATAGTCTGTTCTATTTATCAGATTTTATCAGAGCCTGTTTTTTTTTTATGACATCCCTATGCGTTGATGGTGTCCTCACCCTTTCTGCCGGATTTCTGCAGTGAAAAAAACACGGGGCAAGGAGATGAGCGGAGAGATGAGAGTCAATCAGCATGAAAAAGATGAGCTGAGGCTGAGCCGGTTTTAATTACTGTTTTTAAATGTATTTAATGCAGATATGGGTGTTGCTCAATACTTTCAACAGATTTGGTCATTTTTGAATAATTGGTAAACTCTCCGATTTGGGATACGTAACTCCGACCCACACCCATATGATATGGTGTTTTTTTTCGTGGTCTTTTTATGTCTTTTTGGCCTACGCTGCCCCGTCTGAACGTTGACATATTTTAGGTCCAAAGTCCAAAGGGATCCAGAAAGTCTTGGTCACGGTTCAAAATGGGCAGCCAGTTTTTGATGCTTTTGAGTTCCCCCCTTTGGGCACGTTCCTACTTTTTGTTGCGTAATGAGAAGGCTTGCAAATCTTGCAACTACAAGCTAGTCTTGCAAAAATTGCCACGGAGCAGCTGACGATGCTTAATGTTGCTTGTGCAAATTTATTAGGTCGCGGTTCACCCTAGGCCCTAGAGGGGATGTCGTCCTCACCTTGTGAAAGTTTTTGTATCTTGGGTGTTACATCCCCGCTCCACATGGAAGTGACACTACTCTGATGACCCTGTGGTCCTTGCCCTTTTTGAGCCACGTCTCGAAATTCACGGGACCTGATGCTGGGAATTGGCGGAGGTGGCGAGACTGATATCTTTCGATTTTTTGAGGCAGATGCTTTCTTGGGTCCCAGCATTGAATGGACAATTCCAAAGAATTTACCAGGAAACCGCTCTATAGGTACTGGCAAAAACCATTGTGATTGGGAGAGTGATGCAACATCTACCCTCTGGTAAACTAACATATAGCTATGGAAAATCACTATTTTAGTATAGTTAATACTGTAAATCAACTATAAATGGGCCATTTTCTATAGCTATGTTAGTTTACCAGAGGGTAATATCCCAAAATCTGATTGCTTCGTCACCTTCTCGGGCTTCCAACGTTGGACTTCCGAAATCCAAAAAAAAGTTCTGCGGCTTTTCGTCCCGCAGCAATTGCTGTCTGCCTTAGCAGCTGCCAATTGGGAGGAGACTTTCGCCGTGAATTTTGCATGGGACGATCTTCAATGATGCACCATTGCCACTTCTGAATTTAGATGTGACTGAAAATGTTGGTATAGAGCCCGGCAATGTTTACCGGGAATATGATGATTCACCAGATAAAAGTTGGGGGTACCCGATTTTTAGACACGTCCATTTGGCCATTTTGGGGCATCAAACGTATTCTAACAGCATTTTGCAAAAGCCCAACATCATATGGAGCTGATCAGCTCACGAGTGAGAGCTTTGTATTAAGTTGTCTCATGTGTTTGGTGATCGGTGGATGTGAGTGGTTATATTATATATTATTTATATATACATAGGATTTCGATGTTTGTTGTGGACATCCTATATTACATATTATTACAACATTTGCATATAACATATATATATACATGATTATACATAATATATATATATATACAAATATTTACAATATTTATATTTAATCCCAAGGAGTCAAATATATGTTTATTCGCGAGATATATATATACATACACATATTGCGCGTGCAACTAGTATCAAGCCTACAAGCATGTCGCAGAATGTCAGCCCAATTGGTGCAGAGTTCAGGCCAACGTCAAAAATGGGGGTGCCACAGACCGCCAGACTACCGCGAGATGCCGTGCAAAATGCTTGAGAGATGCCCTCGAGATGGGACAGAACCTAGCCATCAGTAAACTAACTATTATATATATACAATATATATATATATTTACAATATATATATATATATATATGTACAATATATATATAATACACATATATATAAATACAATATATATATATACAATATATATATATATATAGTACACACACACATATATATATATATATATCCACCATTTTTAGATAATGTCCTACAAAAACCCTGTCAGTTTACTGAAGGGGTATTGTACTGCAGTATTTTTTTGTTGGGGAACATCTAGAACTGTCCACTAGCATGGTGTGGAAACCTGGCTGACAGAGTCATTCCCGCTTAACAAGTTCATGGCTAATATAATATGCTATATCCCATATATTCCATGTATGGTATATTTCCCTACATTTGGGTGATTTTTAGGCCACATGTTGGTAAATATTCCATACATGGAGCATACGGGTATATGCTCATATGCTAATATGACGATGAAGCAGAAGATTTGGGGTATGCCGATTTTTTACGCGCACTATATGCGGGCTTCGATCATTTTCAATCCGTTTCTTTTTGATCCGGCCATCCCTCAGTCACAGTTTTCGAGGTCTTTATCCTCATTTTGAGGCGAAAAATTATATATTTTTCCATTTTCAGGTGTATTTTCAGATGGAAATGGAACCCAAAACCTACAACAAATTCTGCGGAATTCTGGGATTTTTGGCCTCGCAAATGCTGGTGACATGATTCCGCAAGGCATTCCCAACATTGTGTATGCTGATGTATACTGCCAATCATCACCTCTGACCTGATTGGTAAAAACTCAAATGACTATACGCCAATTACTTTTTCGAGTGACCCCCACTAACTGACATTCTAGAGAGGCATTTGGCATTCTAATTTGCATGTAATGACTCTGACATGTTCTGTAATTTGCGGACAATCATCTGGTTGGTGGTTTGGAACATTTTTTATTTTTCCATATACTGGGAATGTCATCATCCCAACTGACGAAGTCATATTTTTCAGAGGGGTAGGTATACCATCAACCAGTTATATATCCTTACCGTTGATCCACGGACTTCCCCCCAAATCTTCGGCGCACCCCTGGCAAGATCACCGGGAATCTGGATGTTCTGGAAAGTCACCATTCACCCCTGTAGTTTTTCCAGATTTCCCCATTCAACAAACAATGTTCCCACTAAAAACAAACTTGGATAAAATGGGTGAGATCATCAAAACCCGGTGTTACGATATTTTCTATAGGAAAAAATCAAGGATTTCAAAGATTCCCCCAGCACTGCCCCATTTTTTGCGGGGGGCAGCGCTAGGCCATCGACTACTACCACCGTGCTTTGACGTTGGATCGCAACGACGTCTTCAGCGCTGAGATGTTAAACTTTGCCATCACCGAGGCCCCGGATGCCACGGGGAAAAGTTATTCATGTATTGGATTTAATAATTATATTGATATTAATGGGTAATACCCTCTGGTAATTTAACATAGCTATTGAAAATGACAATTTTTTATGGGAAAATCAACGAACTAAATGGCAATTTTCCATGGCTATGTTAAATTACCAGAGGGTAATCCATTGTGTTACTGACTAAAAAATGCATTAATTACATGAACTACATTACATTACAATTAATCAGATTAAGTATTGTGGGGTTATCAATAGGTAATGGGGTTAAAATATTAGTAATGTTAGTACATATGAGCCACGTCCAAAACCTCCGTATTCATTTTTAATAAGAAGGTGGCAATAAGGACCTCGCATAAGCAAAACCCTGGTGTTCGTAAGCCCGCGTAAGCATCAGCGTAAGCCATTTCTGCGCGTAAGCTAAAACTGTGGGTGCGTAAGCAGCGCGTAAGTTGCTGCGTAAGCATTCCCTTAGTGCCTTCAGAAGAACAAGACCTTTTGAATTTTTGAACGCAGCTCATACTAGTTATTTTTGTGTATGTTTATGGGATATGATACAATAGAATCTAATGTTAGTACTAATTACTGTTTGGGGGGATAGAACGGAATATAGTGGGATATGTAATCAGCAATATGACACATAATGTTAGTAAAGCAATGTCATAACCCCCCAATATGTTGATGGGTTCATAACACCCACCAATAATGGTTTATTATTGTGTTATACTAAGATTCATGCGGCAAAACCCAGCCAAATCAACCTGCTGTTTGGGGTTTTATGGGCATTCCGGGGGATGAACCACCATTTCCTTAGCCATTGATCTATGTTCACCATGTTTCAACCATATTTCCCCCAAGCTAGATGTTTTAATTCGGGCTATTCCATATCATAGTACCTCCCAGAACAGGGGGAAAAAAACACATTTCTTCGAAGGATCCGCACCACATGACATTCTATTTGGCATATTATTCCGACCGTTTATTTGACATCTTTATCTTACTGTACATATGATTTACTTTTCTATCATATGTTCTGCAAATAGACATAATATATTAGTGTTTTTACATAATAGACATTTTATATATGTATTTGACATATTTATCTGACATAGTATATGATTGTCTTGGCCGGCATATGTTCTGACATGTCATCGATTTTTTAAAACAAAAATGCATCTTACCGGACATATTATTGATGTCTGGCATTTTATGTATGACAGTCTATTTGGCATTCTGGCATTCTATTTGGCATATTTTTTCTGACATTCTATTTGATATTCATTTGGCTCTCAGATTCTATGTTTCATGTTCTGACTTTTGATTTGCTGTTCTATTGGTCATTCTATTTGACATGCACGGCATGGCATTTTGTCTGACATTGATTCCAATGGGTCCAGCGCCGGGCGCCTGCCGGCAATCACTGACCATTTCACGGGTGACCCGTGACTTCAAATCAGGGGAGTGTCACGCATGGCTTGTGTAATAAGGCTAGGGTTATATTAGATATGTCGCAACATTCGATTATAGCAGGCCTATGGAGGTACCATGGAAAGGCTGTTGTGCTCGACGGCACATCATTTCCAGAGGGGTCAACCAAAAGGTGGAGGGATTCCCTCCAGTCTGATGGTGATGTCCTCTTGAAATCACTCTTGTCAATTACTTCACCTGTATATCCCATAGGATCCATGGTGCTGCTATAACATGGATCCCATCAATATACCCCCTTTATGTTAGCATATATACCAGCACCATGGATCCGTCATGGGTATTTTTTTTGTTTTGAAACATCTCTAATCTTCTAATCTTCCGCGCTATTTGATGGTTCCAATCCAATCTACAGCCTGAGTGTTGCCCGAGAATCAACCCTGGGCAATGGCTAATCTCTGCTGGCTGGTGGGATCTCCCATGTAAATTCGGTGCCAGGGGGTGCCCATTCTGACAGCTAAGTAGTACCCGTATGTACCCGTACCAATGAAAATTAAATGCGGTTTGATGAGTTCACCATCCTAATTATCTAATTGCTACCAGTTAGGGGGACCACGCAATTTAGTCCACTGTCCATTGTTCGTATTATGATCTAGTGATTGGGGTACCTCAATTTTGACATATATCCAGTGCATTTAATAGGAATCAACTATAGAATTAAAAGCAGGTTGATTGACTGGTTAACCATCCTAATTGGTACCACTTTATGACTTTGTCAACTGGGGCTTCACCAAAGAAAAGTCCTGGCTCCAGATCAGGCGCTTGATCGAGGTGATGTATAGCTGCCCAAGCCTCGAAGGGAAGCTCTGGAGTTTGAACCGATCAGCAGAATCGTCAAGAAATGAGGAATACGGATGGCAGATCGTGTTTTTGGAATGTCTTTGGAGGTATTCATTGGTCTGATTTATTCGAAAATTTACAGGAAAACCCCATACTTAATGGTAAAAACCATGGTTTCCTGTAGATTTTCCCTTAAACAATGAGGTAAAATAGTATTTTTTTGAAATGAAGACCTTTGGGAGGCCTGAAAAACACCGAACCGCCGTCTTCCCTGAGGCCTGCTGCTGGCAAACGAAACTTGTGCAGCGACGTGACCGGGGAAGCTGCAGAGGGGAAAAGCGGCGATGGATGACTCAGTATCCCCGAAGCTGAATGGCTGGAAAACAATCAACCCTCTGGTAAACTAACATTGGTATTGAAAATGGCCATTTATAGTGAGTTTTCATGAGTTTTCCCATTAAAAATTGTGATTTTCCATAGTTATGTAAACGTTTACCAGAGGGAAATCCAAATTTTCCAAACTCCCCAAACCATGGCCAGTGTTTTGAGGTGACATGATGTTCGATGCTAGCATGGACTCATGAAAGTTTTTCAGGGTATGAGAGTATGAGACTTTCAGGCCCTTTCAGGATCTAAAGTCTACCCTCTGGTAAACGTTTACATAACTATGGAAAATCACCATTTTTAATGGGTAAATCAACTACAGTATTTCTATGGCCATGTTCAATAGCAAACTGTTAGTTTACCAGAGGGTATATACTCACTTTGTTGCTGTTAGAATGCCATGTTTTGTTTGTTTCCTGTGGAGGCCACCAGGACGGCTCTGACCGAGGTGCCAATGCCAGCCCGAGAGGTGCCGCAATCAGTACCAACAAAGGTGGAAGGTTGTGTGTGTTAGAGCGGGAACAAAGAAAGGGACTATAAGATGCTATAAATGCTACAACTGGTGGTTTCAACCATTTTCAATCATGATCAAAGATGTTGATTAAGTTTTTTTTTTGGTCCTTCAGAATGCAAGAAAATTCGCTTATCATGTTGTGTTGATCCGGGATCTTTGAGGGTTAGTGACTTAACGATCCTAACAATTCTTACGACTTGCACCCTCAAGTTCGTAGTTGAACCGGGACTTCCCTTTTATGTATATCCCAGAATTGATGGGAACAATTTGCAGGCACCGTACTGGCAAAAGCATCGTTGACTGGATTCCAATCAATCCATTGAGTATAGTATAGACCTTAGTAACTCCCAACAAGATAGAACAAGTAAGTTTTCTCGACTATTTTAGTAGGACATCGTACATACTGGCAAAAGCATCGTTGCCTGGATTCTAATCAATCCATTGAGTATAGACTAGACTTTAGTAACTCCCAACAAGATAGAACAAGTAGGACATGGTTTCTCCGTTTTTTCCCCCCCTGCGTTGCTATATGCTATCCCTTTCCGCAGCTGATTGCGTTACATCTTTGGCCCTCCAAATGGCCATGCTGCGGTGGAGCTGGCTAGTTTGTGCCACTCTCGTGGTGGCCGAGGAAGGAAAATGGCCCACATGTTTGGAGGGAGGTGTGGCCTATACCAACCTGCTGGATGCTCCAGCTGAAGTTGGGTTCAGGGCTTTTTCTACCACCAAATCCAAACATAAGTATTGTCATGTTCTTTGTCATTTTGTCTTTTTTGGGGGCATACCCCACTTTCAGACACACCCATTTGGGGATGGAGGATTCACCATCAATATATTGGGTTCTCAAGTTTGAGACGGCATCTTCCCTGTAACTTGGATTGTTTTCCGTGAATCGAGAAACCACCATCTCACAATTTATACACCCATGGTTGGTTTTCAATGATTACAGTATTACGCTCCCAAAGAGCGTAGTCATTTTCATTCATTTTCCCTCTTTGGGATGATCCCATATCATCCCAATTATCGTTTTGCTGGTCTTTGGGGGGTTGGAACCAGCAAAGAGCAAAGGCGATTGCAGGGATGCCTCGTTCAACGCATCGTTGCTGAGGACATTTCGGACGCCTATGCGGAGCATCGCTTGGTGCAGGAGCCGAACGGAGGCTACTTGGCCAACGCCAAGGCCTGTCAGGACAGTTGCAAAGTGGCCCCGCGCTGCAAGAAGTTTACCTTCAAGACCGGATCCAATCCGCCAGGTTGGTACGTGGGGGTGGAGAGTGGAGATGGTGGGAGGGGAGGGCTCAAAGATCGTTTTTTTTGAAGGGGTTGGCTAAGGTGGGATGGGAATGCATCGTGAAATGGATCGAAACGGAGTAGCCGAATCAGCCATGGAAGGGTGGTGCCGGTTGTTGGTTTTGTCAGGAGCCATGTCAGCCAACTGGTGGGAATTTGAGCAAGGAGGGATGGTTTTTCCAGGAGGCCTTTGACCTCTCAGAAAATCCTATGTTTGCTTCAAACTTTAGGGCAGATTGTACAACAGAGCAGCTTGAACATGTTTCATCAAGTGAGCGACTTAGGGAACTTGCACCTCTCCCGATTGGTAAAGTTGGCATTGGTCCCAGCCATATTTATAGTAACATGTGTTGTTAAAATTAATTGCGTAGGCATGTTTTTGTTTGTAGTGTAGTGTAGTGAAATGTAATGTAGTTTATTTTTTATAGATTTTTATAGTCATAAGCATAGTGTGGTAATGTGTGGTATAGTATAGCAAATGAAGTGTAGTGTATTTCTAGCTATGGTTATAGTTATAGGTGTTACTGGTTATAGTGTGGCTATAATTATAGCATGGTTGCAGTTGTATCTGCAGTAAATGCTGTTGTCATTGTAATGTAATCTATTGTTGTTCCCCACCTGCCAGGTGAGGGTTGTTAGATTTTATGTCAGTTGCCTCCTCCTCCTCCTGCCGCCTCCTGCCTCGTCATGCCTCCTGCCTCCTCCTCGTCCTCCTTGTCGTCCTTGTCG
>Ga0126342_10001787_pt1 | contig 31613 bp, 45 predicted proteins | sample Cyp1metagenome_FD_92528 | JGI IMG/M metagenome (GOLD analysis project Ga0126342, IMG submission 92528) | Coral microbial communities from Lord Howe Island, Old Settlement Bay, Australia - Cyphastrea 1 metagenome | ecosystem: Host-associated > Invertebrates > Cnidaria > Coral ...
AACGGTCTTGCTTGTCCACCCGCGTGATGAACGGGAATATTATCCCAGATCTCTCCCTCTGCAAGGCGGTGGTCAATGTAAGCCAACCGACGACGCCTTGCAGCAGGCCCGCCACGAATCCCGCGAGTGCGACGACGCTGGCTCGGGGAACGCGAGCGGTGACTCATGAGCGAGGGGTTTTACAGGGACCCCAAACCCTCAATCAAAAGTGATCCCCTTAAGAAACACCAAAGACAAACAGAGCCAACGCGGCTGATAACCAATTTAAACAAATAAATAACTGCAAACCCCAAGAGAAAACACGAAAACAACAAAACCGACAAGCACAACTAAAAGGGCAAGACGGCCTCGCTGTTTTGCCATCTTGAGCCAAATGTCAGTGACATGCGGACCTTGAGCTGGAGGGGTATATACATGAATGAAAGACTGTCAGTTTACTGCATATCTTTCAAGTATTATGATACATATATATATATTTATTATTATTATCATTATTCTATAAATATCTTATGATACATATATATATATATATATCAAAAAATATTATATTATATATACTGTGATATATATATATATGTACATATATTATGATTTATACTTAGAGAGCAGGACGCTGTGGGAGTTCACTTTTTTATTGTTTTTGGAAAACTGTAACATATTAAAGCTTAAGCTACAGATGAAGCTGTGTTCATGTCCACTACAGGGCATGTATTGCTTGAAGAAGTGTCCAGGTGTTCACTCTACCTTAGATAAATGCTACTACATTGTCCCCTCAACAAGACACAATTCCTGCAGAATATGCTAGATGACTTCAACATAATTACAACATCCCCATACCCGCTAACAAATGCAGTATTCAAAACAAACATACCCTTCTGAATAAGAGTAACCTTCCGTTGGGGCAATGCAGTGTGTTTTTGCAGGGATAATATCCAAACAAAACATGAAGTATTCCTTGAAAAGTTGCACCATGCCCTTTGAAGGAGTGCAGTGTGCATTTCCAGATGTCTAACCCTCCTTTCAAAGGAGCAGTACCCGTTTTAGAAAAGTCAATATTTCTGCATGATATATATATATGTGCAGTATTATTGACATAGGGCATCCCTTTCAAAAGTGCAATATGTTTGAAACTGTGAGCACTAACATATGTTCAAACAATGTTTGATTGTCTTAATATTTAAAGATGCACATTCTTCAAATTGCATTTTTTTTCAACAGGGGAGCTGCCTACACCAAAGGGTGTTGTTATTCCCAAAATATGGTTCGTTGTCTTGGATACATGTGGCACGTGTTCTTCATTTAAGAAAATATATTGTGAAAAGGGCATTGCATGTGCAAGAGGATTCATTTTTGACATAGAAGTAGACTAAGACATGGCCTACTTCAATGGGATGCTCTACCGGGCTGTACCATTTTATAAAAGAAATGCACTTGTTGAAGGAAGCACTCATTTCAAAGAGAGGCATCACTCCTTCTCAAGGGAATCTTTCAAAGTGTTTGAACATGTGCTAATCCAAGGGTTTGAGCCAAGAATGTCAATATCAAAATCAGTTCTACGCATTCATTGGCTGCCTATGTTTTTGCATTTGTTCAACACCGTTTTTGAAAGATTACATAAACAAACGAAATTGCCTAATTTGTGTCCAAAGCTCCCCAAGCTTCTTCCAGTGATACCTGCATTTTGCCATAGTTTTTTACATTATTTTCTAATGGAACCACAGGCCCAAAGCAAATAATAAAATCAACCAAAGCAAGTTTGCAACCCCTAAAGTGGGAGAACTGGCAAAGAGTTAGGTCTAGGTCCTTAGCCCTTCAAAAAACAAACAACGAACCAGAAAACAAGAAACCAAAAAACAAAGAAACCAAAAAATAAACAAGACTGCACACCCAAAGGGGGGGAGTAGTGGCAGAGAGTTGGGTCTTGTCATTTTGCTTTTTTTGTTTTTTAGTTTTTTGTTTTTTGGGTTTCTTGGTTTTTGTTTTTTTGGATTTTGGTTTTGTTTAGCCATTGCAGAAAAAGCAAGAAGAAATTGTCAATGGTTGCAAAGCAGTGAGAGAACCATGGCACATGAGCAGTGTCAGTGGTTGCAGAATGCAGTGAAAAACCGCACTCCCGGGTGTCCCCTTCTGTATATTTATACATCTGCATGTGTGTGTGTATGTATCATTATATATTTTATATATCCTTTCATGGCAAGGGCAAGAGATTATAAAACACAACCGACTCATCCAAGATCATCCCAGGTGTACGTTTACTCAATAATTGATCAACCCCTAGTCACCTCTGCAGGCATACCCCCAGTGAAAATCATTATGTTTTCTTTGGCTGGCCCCTTTTGCGCACTTCGGGCGTTGGCTTGACGTTCCGGACGGCCGCCAAACCAGGCCCGACAAGGTTCCTGGGCGACCATGGGAGATAGATAGTGTCTGTGACTATCCGTGCATATCCAACCATATCCAGATGTATGGATCTTGTGTACAAGGCAAAAATTGAAATGAGATGCGACGAGCACATATGATGCATCTGTCATATTGATTCTCATCATTCTTCCAGTTAAAAATTGCAATAATTTTTGGATTTACATCATTGAAAAATCATAACCCATATCATATGGGGTGTATCTGAAAATGGTGGAAACCTTAATTTAAAGGGGGGAAACCATTGTTCATCAGGCTGCAAGTTTCCAGATGGTTTGACCTAGTGGATGCTTTGTTTTCGGAGACGGGTACATTTGTTTTCGTGATGTGTCATGGTTTTAATGGGCTTTAATGGGCTATTAAAATTAAAACCAATGATTGTCAGGTACAGCCATAGTTGGACACAAAATCCCTCCGAGCTGGCGCCAGGCATCATCATGAGCTCGGTCGGCAACTCGATGGCGTCTGAAGGCAGGCCTGCGCCACCTCCATAGCTCATCGTCAGTGGATCCCAGTGCCTCGCCAGTTTTTCTTTCGCGCCGGAAGCGAATGGAACCGGATGGAATCGGATGGAACACCTGGGAAGTTGAGAAAAGTTAGATACCAATTTTCTTTCCATACTTGTAACTGTTCATTTTTGCACCATAATCGAAACGAAAAATAAAGAAAATATGATTTCTCGAACCATGTCTGCCATAAGTATCATACCATGATTAGTAGTTATCATGATAAGGAGGTTGGAGAAGATGTATGTGTTTTTTTTCCCACCATGCATAATTGCCATGATGATTTGTGCACTTTACTCATAGCAAAATGGCCACATACAGCCCTTACAAGGACCTTCTTCGTCATTACTGTGCCCCGGTGTTCAAAGTGGAAGCCCTAAATCAGAATCATGTTACGTTCAACATGTTCATATGTTCTTCATTGTTCTTCATTGTTCTTTGTCATTCTTCTAGGCGATCAGGCAGGCCAGGTCGCGGCACCAGCCGCTACCAGGCCCCAAAACATGCAGCCCAGATGCAGGTCGTCAGGTACATGTCCCTCTGATGCCTCGATGATTTGTGCCTCGGCATAGAAAAAACTCACCAGTTCTTGGTGATTGCCGTTGCTGGATCATCTGGATCCAAGCCGAGTCAGCCGCTGCTGCTTTCATGAAGGGACTTGGTTTGTAGGCAGGCGCTTCAGCCTGCTCCTGGAACCAGAACAGTTCAACTCAGATTTCAGGCAACTACGCCTCATCATTTCTGATTACTTCGCACGGCAGTCCCAACCGAGTCCTCAGTCGCCATGGCTATTGGCCAAGTCTGGTCCTCACCTGCATCCAGAATGCAGCTGAAAAAACTTAGCTGACAAACATTTTCACTGCCGATCTGTGGGTGTTGCATGGTTTCGCGTGGCCCCAAAGTGGAAATGAATGGAGTCTCAATGTCTTCCCTCTTCAAAACCCACCTCAATGTGAAGCTCCAGGATCTCAACAACGGCACACAACACGAGCAAAACCAAAACGCATGGGCCATCAACAGGGCCCCTGAGCCAAATTGGTGCCACCATGCCACGGATATCGCAAATCCAAACTCGTCATATTCCCAGCCCGTCTTGGAGTCCCTAAAGTTGACTTCAAGTTTCTGAGGGTATGAAACCCTGAAAGTTTCGCAGTTCATGTCCATCTACCTCCACCAGTCCCAAAGATGTCAGGTCCAACCGCAATCTGCATTTCACCCAGCTTTAAAAGGCTGTTTCTTTGAACAGCACGTCGGGTGCGAGTGAACCTAGCTCCATTTGCCCAGATCTAGTCGACCTGCCATTGCGGCCAGAGGTTCAGCATCAAGGACCGGAAGGAGCCTCCAACTTCGACAAGGCCTCTTGCCGCTTGCCCCATGTTCAACGATGTTGGCCTCACATGCAGTTTCCACATTTGGGTCTCGTCTGAAAATACGGTGCCCCAAAATGTCACTGGTATCATGTGCTTAAGGAGGTTGTTATCTGGTGGTATATCGGTATACCGGTTTCATTGCATGGCTGCACGTGGCAGTTTGGACATGACAAGCATGTCTTCCAGCTGTGGGTACATATCATTGGCATGAATCTCAGGGACCTCAAATGCTCGAGAAAAGTAGCAGCGACTGAGAGCCCGCTTGGAGCCTTCAGGTGAAGACCTTGCTGTTTCCGCTATTGGTAGGATCGCCATCTCTAGGAAAAGATCACGTGCACGTGGCAGTGCTCTTGTTGGTGTGACTGAGATCCAGGGCGAGATCAAACTATGGCAGGCCAAGGTTCAAACCAATCAGGTTCTGTACGGTACTTTTCTGGTGATGCAGAGGACAGTAAGGAATACAAACGATGGAAAACTTGGTGCTGTAACAAGTTGCTCACTTTGGAAAAGCTCCCAAAGATTGCCCGAGGCTCCTACATCTATACTCTTCTCAGTGGGAAAGCGCTGGAAGCGATTGAGCATCTGGAGGTAGGCGATTATCAGAAAGAAGGTGGCGATCAAGTGCTCTCTGCTTGATGCCCGGCTTCCTCAGAAAGAGAAAGTAAATGAGCTTGGTGAAATTCTGGGGAAGTGTTCGCCTTGCGTGTTCGTGAGGGCGAAACCATGAAGATGTGGAACCCCTCAGTGTGGCTCTGCGATCGTGCTATCCTGATCTGATCGTGAAGAAAAAGGGCACTGCATCGGTCGAAGAAGTTTTCCCTGTCGAGGACTTGGATGGATCCCCTCAGATCGAGGCTGAGTTTGCTGATGTTGCAGACCTGCTTGAAGATTGCATGCAGGCTGTTGATGGAGAAGGCGATGATTTTCCCGAAACTGATGTGGCCGCGGTTTTAGCAACCACCTGGCGTGAAAAGCGTCAAGAGCTGAGCAAACTGCAGAAATCAAGACATTTCGGCAAGGCGAAGGAAGTTCATCGAGCGTCCAGGGTCGAGGTGGAAGAACTCAAGGCCAAGACATCTTGTCACAAGTGCGGAAAAAGAGGGCATGTGGCCTGTGAATGCGCGTCTGGCAAGAGCTCAGGTAAAGGTTCCAAGGCTTCTGGATCAGTGTCAGATTCAAATTCTACAGGTGCAGCAGTGGCGGTTAGTCAAGATGATGCTCAGGTGGACTTCGCTGCCTCTGTTTCCGATTCACCACCCGATGTTGGATCGCTTACGTGATCGTGCCAAGGAGCCCACTGCCTCCACACCCCTGCAGGGAGTAGCCTTCGTGTCAAGTCCTGGATATGGTGTGCTAGATTCAGGCTGTGGACGCACTATCATCGGTGCTGACGCTCCTGATGCTTCTCAGAACATCTGGAAACAACTAGGAATGCCCACGCCGGAGTTTGTCAACGAAACTCATCAGTTCAAGTTTGCCAATGGAGGGGTTGAGACGTCATCCAAAGTTGTCCTGATGCCCGTCACCTTGGCTGGCAGGAAGGGGATCAGGCGAGCTTCCATTGTGGGAGGCGAAGCGCCCTTACTGATGTCGAGATCCGCCTTTAAGAAACTGGGTGCCTCTCTGGGTTTTGGTCGTGACACCTTGAAGCTGTTTGGACAAGAAGTTCGTCTTCAAGTGAATCTAGCTGGGCAGTATGTAGTGCACTTGGTAGCTGATGTGGGTGAATCTACAACTTTGTCCTTTGCGGACGTGATGGCCAACGATCGTCTGCCAGAATTTCCAGATGTGTCTGACGAGCTGCCCGCTCGGAGTGGCGAATCACCACCTGATGTTCCAGTGCAAGCTGGTGCTTCTCCACAGAAGGCCCAGCAGGAGGACTCGCCACTAAATCAGGTCGGTATTTGGGTTCAAGACAATAGCGGGGCGAATAAATCTCATGATGGCCCCAGCTGGGATCAGGTGGTTCGAAGGGTTGTTCGATCTGCGTGTAGCTTCAAGGTGACTGCTGATCACTCATTTGCATCCGGCACCAACCAGAAGCATTCGATCCATACCCTTCCAGTTAAGGAACAACATGTCATCACAGAATTCCATTTTGTAAGACCTGCGCGTTTTCCCAACCCGTCCAGGATGAATGCAGAGAAGTCTCGGTGGAAGCCCAACCCGACAGCTCGTCAAGATGTCTCATGAGGTCTGCTCGTCCGAGTGTTGTCCAGAGAACGGTTGCATTCACCTGATGGATGTTTTCTCTCCTCCGAGATTTGCACCAGTGGTTTAGGCTCAACGTTTCAGGGCCAGGACTTGTGATCTCAAAACTGGATATGATTTGTCTAAGAATAGTGATCGAAAACGAGTCGAAGAAGATATAATCCAGAATCGTCCTGATTCCTGATCTGTTGGTTTTGAGTCCACCATGCACACATGAAGGGGGATGGTTCAATCTCAATGGTAGCAAACTTGATCAGCTTGAGCGTCTGCAGTTCGAACATGGAGTTACCCCGAAACGCAAACCCTCTGTAAGCGATTCGCTACAGTGAAGCTGCACATATGGCAGGTATGGACTTCAGTTGCCCCAGAGTGAGAGGCTAATCCGAAAGAGCACCAGACTGCTTGTGAGCGAGTCCGATATGAAGGGACTCGGGCTGTCCTGGACCATCAGATCCGGCTCATGCTAACCATGATGTGGTTCAAGGTAGTGCCCCAGGTGTCTCCTCTGTCAGTCAGTACGTAGGTGCCTATACTCCCAAGTTTGTTCATGCCGTGTTGGAGACTGTCAGCCAGTTCTGTGCGTCCAAGAAGATTGCATGCCTCCCCACCGGTGGGAGCAAGTGTTAGTCGTTGCCGAAGCCAAACCTTCCAAGGAGGACTTAATCCCCGTAATTAAGAAGTTGCACCAGAATTTAGCCCCCCCTAATAATGATTTGGTGCGTATCCTCCGCCATGGTCAGGCTTCCACAGAAGCAATCGATGTGGCTAGACAACTTTGAATGTGACTTTTGTAATAGCATGGTGAAACCCAAGGTTCCGCTCCCAGCTCAGCCGAATCGTGTCCATGAGTTCAATCATCAAACCGGCATTGATGTTAAGAATCTCAGGGGTTGGTGGGCTACCGAATCAGAAGATTGAGGCTTTGAATATCGTGGATACGGCGAGCAGCTTTTAGAGGGCTGTCCCATTCTTTCAGCAAGAAGCCGCTGTGGTGTTGCGAAAGCTTCTGACTAATCACTGGATCGCATGGACCGGAGTCCCCAAAGAGATCATTTTAGATCCCGCTCAAACTAACCTTGGTGAAAATTTGGTAGGCCCATGTGAACTTGAAGGATCACAGATTCGCCCAATAGCTGCAGGCGCTCAATGGCAACTCGGCAAGACCGAATCCCATGGCGGTTGGTTCGCTCATGTTTTGGACGAGATCATTGAGGAACATCAACCTGAGAATCAAGAGGAGCGGCTTTTGTGTTCAGCATGCACATGTGAAGAATCAAATGATTCAAGTTCATTGCTTTTCTCCACATCAGTTCGTTTTTGGCCGTGGTGTGCACATTCCTGAAGATTTCATGAGTGAACCATCGTCAATCATCCCAGCCACTGCTTCCCTCGGGGAAGAGACATTAGCCAAAAGCCAAGCCAAGATGATCGATCGATGCGTGTAGCTCTGCTGGCTCGTCCCAGGAAGAATTTCGATTTTAAACCTGGTGGCTCCGTGGCCTATTTGGCGATGTCAGAAGTGGATTCGAAGTAAGCTTCAACAAGGGGGTCGTTGGTATGGTCCAGCAATTGTCATTGGTTTAGTGCGTAGAAATCTCATAGTGATTCACCGCAAACAGCTGTTGCGTTGTGCTCCTGAACAGGTGCGGTCCTCAACCTCTGAAGAAAAGCCGTTGTCTATGACTCCTCAGGCTGAACTCTTCGGTATTAAGACGTTGGTTGAACAGGGTAACTTGCAAAGTCGAATCCTCCCAGGCAATCTGATCCCAATTTAGATGATGCCGAAATGGGGTTGGAAATGCAGAACCCGTCAGCTGGTCCTGATCAGTTTTCTTCGATTGCGCCTCCGGTCGCCGAATTCCACCGTTGAATCCACCATCCGACAATGTCCAGCTGCCTGAACGACTGATGAGTTACAGTCTGCTCCTGCCGTCCCGGGGCACAGATCCACCTGGCAGCCAAGAAACTAGCTATGGTCCCATAAGACGTAGGGAACGGGTGAGGATGGTCCCATGTCTCTGTTTCGTCCGCCAGCTATGCACCAGATGACTTTGCTGAAATCATGAAAGAAGTTGTTCCCGAACTGATTGAACAAACACTCCGTTCCGAAGAAGGTGGTTCGTCATCAGTCAAAAAAGGCCTGCTGCCGATGTTGAGCGCTCTCCATCTGATGCTGCCGAACCGGCTAGTTCCCGTGCCAGAGTAGATGAAGTTCTGAATGCCCAAGACCGCGGTAGTTTGCTTGCAATGGTTGATCAAGCTCCTTCAGAGGTGTTCATGGCTGAATACCTCAAGAAAAAGTTGGCCAAGGAGTTGCCCCATAGCCGTAACACCCTCATGCCATGAAGTTCCACTATGGGAAAGCCGCTGAACGTATCAAAAATTGCCCACAGGTTCATCGGCAGTCGTTTTGTGTTGGCCCGGAAACCCGTAGGAGAGGGCAAGGCCGTGGATCCGACTGATCACACCACCTATGTGGTCAAAGGAAGATGGTGTCTTCAGGGTCACCTAGATCCCGATCTGAAACTCAAAGCAGAAGAGGGCCTTTTGAAGTCTCCAACCCTTAGTCAAATTGGCCGTATAATGTTGATGCAGATCATCTTGTCCAAGGGCTGGGATCTCCAATTGGGAGACATCAAAGGTCCTTTTCTTGAAGCTGGTCCCCTAGACTCCTAGACCCAAAGTTTAAGCCGCTGTACGCCCACCAACCTCCAGCTTGAATTCCAAGCATACCGCCAGACGCAGTCATCGAAGTGCCAGGAAATGTATACGGACAAAACGATGCACCAGCAGCGTGGTTCAAAGAGTTTGACACCGTGGTTCAATCCCTTGGCTGGCATCAAAGTAAACTGGGTCCCTGTTTGTACACTTCCCGTGAAGGTTCACAACTGGTTGGTATCCATAGTGTGCATGTCGATGACACGGCTCTAGGAAGGTCTGGCAATTTTTTTGAAGAGACACCATTCTGCAGCTGAAACGCAGATTTCCATACAGAAAATGGAGGCAGCGAGAAGGTGAGTTTTGTGGTGCCTGGTATCGACAGTATGAAGACGGTAGTGCCCATATGTCCATGAAATCTTTTGCTGATAAAATTAATTAAGCCCATAAACTAAACATTCCTAAGAATAGCTCTCCTGATGATCTCCTTTCTGACTCACAAGTTAGAATCCTCCGTGCCGTGAATGGAAGCCTTAATTGGCTGTTGTCTCAACGCAGACCTGACCTTTCCGTGCAGACCAGCCTTAGCCAGCAAGCGTTCTCGAAACCGACCGTCCAAGACTTCCGCCGGGCAAACCAAGCCGTGCGTAGAGCCAAACTGGAGGGAGAGTTGGAAATTTATTTCAAACCCATTGATTTAGATAAGTTGACGGTTGTTTGCCATTCTGATGCTGCATGGGCTACTGAAGCCTCTCTGCAAGATGGTGCTCTTGCGACTTGGTGTCCTGCTACATGGCGTAGTTTTCGTTTGAGCAGGGCAGTCAGTAGCATCTTGGTTGCGTAATCTCAGGCGCTATCGATAGGGTCAAGCACAGTTGAATGGCTCCTCCTGCTTTTGTCCGAAACAAAGGATGGACCGTTGGAAGTTGCAAAGTGTCGTCAAGTGCTGCAAAACAGGCGTCCGATTTTGGTAACCGACTGCAAATCATTTTGCGGTCATCTTCCCAATCCTTCTTCGCCCACTTCAATGGAGGATCGTGAAAGGTGTAAACTGATGAAAGCCCATGTCCGATGGGTACCGACCAATCGCATGCTTGCTGATGCATTCACCAAAGATGTTGGGGACCCCATGGGCCTACTTCGGTCGTGTCTGACATGTGGTCTGTATCAAATCTCTGCCGAAGAAACAGTTTTGGAAAACCAAGCCATAGAAAAGAAACATCGACTTCAAAGAAGAACAAGTGCTGCTACCGAGCATGGTTCCAAATTACGTGCTTCCAGTCCGTAGTGTGATGGAACAGTTTTGACTTTTGGAGACATACGTAGCATTGGGGATTTCGTGAAATCAGTGCTGCAGGTCTCAATTCACTAATGCGTTCCACACCTGCCGAGCCGATACCCTGCGAAGCAGTAATGCCACTGTGTTAGCTTTTGTTTTTTCTGCCATTTGCCCTTCGTGTTTTTCAATTCTGTGCAACTCATGGCCTCTCTTGGCTCCGCTACCGATGATGAAGGACCTCGTGCGCCATGCTCGGGAAGAGGGCTCACTGGATATGCTGCTGGCTGAATTGACAGCTCACCATGAGATGAATTTGAGTTGATTTCTGGAGGTGATTCAGTGACAGATGCTTAGAAGCGTCGCAAGACGTGCCAGCCTGAGAAGGAAGCGGTGGTCTCCGGAGCTGATGCTTCCAAGAATGTGAGTGGCCCCCCCTTTTCCTTGCAACTGAGGTGAATCCATTTTCTTGACGATGTCTATGAATGCCGGATGCATCAAAATTTCACTTCATGGTCCTATGGGAATTTTAAATATAGGGAGTTTCATTGCATGGCTGCACGTGGCAGTTTGGACATGACAAGCATGTCTTCCAGCTGTGGGTACATATCATTGGCATGAATCGCAGGGACCTCAAATGCCCGAGAAAAGTAGCAGCGACTGAGAGCCCGCTTTCAGGTGAAGACCTTGCTGTTTCCGCTACCGGTATACTGCATATCCCCTTTTCAGCACTTTGGATAGAAAGCTGGAGACTGACAGCAACGCTGCCTGGTGTCGTAGGCGAAATCTCACGGCATGGACTCTTTACAAGCGCAGTCATCTGTTGCCTGGCTGATCAGCAATAGCAGCCCCCGGGAGTCTGTGAGATGGAATTTTCAATGATCCATGAATCGAGATTCAAGAGCCCCCAACTCGCGCGGCTCACATCTGGTCACTATTTATCATCTGCTTCGTGTCAACCATTCGGTTTCATGGTCAATTTCATGGGTTGCGGTGAAATTTCACCATGAAACTCTGTGGAACAGCCACCTTCCGGCCTTCCCTCTTTGCTGGTGGAAGCGCTTCTGGTGGCACCAATGGTTCCCAGCCTCGATACATGGATGGGGTGGATGGATGGATGGATGGATCACCCCAAAAGACTTGGGGCTGGAGCCTTCTTTCCGCATCTCCTGAGTTGCGTCTGCTTGGATAGGATGTGGCTGCAGTGGGTAAGAACGCTTTTGAAGATTTTTTTTGAAGTTAGGAAAGTCCGCAAAATCGAACTGGAATCCATGCTACATCTGAATGGCACGAAAGCTTTAGATCTGGTTTCCATCATGTAAAAACTATAGCGAGTACACAAAGCAGAACCACAGGATCCACTTTTTTAGGCTCACAAGGCTCACAATAAACCACTGTTGGAACTCGGAAGTCCTCCGGGGTCTTGGCCTTCGGAGACCAATGATGACCACGAGGCTCAGGGAGAACAGCTTCCAGAAGCTTCTGGCAGAGTCGAGATGGCGCTCTCATTGTTGGATGGGATGATTTTGGGAAAGCACCGGACAACATCAAGCATGATTATATATATATTATATATATATTATATATATATTATATATATAATGATTTTCCGGAATTTCCTACCTTGTGTATGTGCAGAAGAATGAGCAAATGATTTCCGTGATGCGGAAGAATTTGTAGGGAATCGATGGGAACCTTCTTTCTCATATTGCAATTGAGTTTATCTAATGAACCGCTACTCCACATATCCTCATTCCATCCCATGCTTTGACAAATAGTTGATCCCAAGTTGTTGTAAAATGCCATTACGTCCCCATTTTCAAACCAAGTTCTTGGGACTTGCTCGTTCTTGGGAAATTCTCTCAACCTGCCCTCCGGAGTTTAGTTGGGGGGGCAATTCGGTCAACTGTGCCAGCAAGTGAACAAGCTCCAAATGGCCTTGTTGAAATGATTCAAAGCAGGTGCCGCCCGAGCACTTGACTTACAACTTACATCCGAAGTTGAGCATATTATGTCGCATTTCAGGAAATAATGCGATTACAATCAGGGATTGTAGGTGATGTGTGGGTGACAAGATTTCTGGCCATGCCTCGAATTTGGTTGGTTTCAATTTAAATCTATGCAGTTTTACATACTATGTATATATATATATACACATGGACATAGGTATGCTGCTGCTATTTCATCATCGCAGAACTTTCTCAGTCAATAATATTGCTCAGGAAAGTGTTCAGGTCTTCTCTTACACAATGATGAAACCATTGAAACCCACCGATTGGACAATGTAGTTTTACCACACGAAAAGTCAGGGCTTTCCCGTTGCCTGGCCTCTTCGTCCTCAGTACAAACCGCCAAACCGCTCCACTTGAAGGTCTGAAAATGTGAAGGATGAAAACGTCAAGATAAACTCTATATTATATATATCTATCTATCTATCTATCTATTTATTTATTTATATTTATCAAAATTGGGGTGCCCTGTTTTCAGACAAACCCACTTGTTCAACTTCTGCCATTTGCCCGGGTAACACCGCCAAGGCTTGGGCCTTCCAAATATTCAGATTGTCCTTGTCATTGTGTCCCCAGTAGCAAGGACCATACCTCACAGCGACGCAAAAAACGAAGCAATCCCTGCGAAGCTCGGCAGCTGGGGCCGAGGCTGGGAATGTTCCTTTGCGTTCTCATCGATGCCTCGAGCACGGTGTTCTGCAGGATTCTGCCCTCTATCCCACTCTCCACTACTCTCCTTTGGATTTTCTGTGCAACACCGGCATCAACCACATTCAACCACCAGCCCACCTTTGAAGTCCGTGGCACTGCACAGGTTCACATTGCAGGCAGTGAGATTTTCACCTCAAACATCCGCGATCAGTTGGCAACTGCCGAAGTTTCAAGAAGTCTGGCAGGGAAAAAACACTCAGCCACACACGCAAATGTTTCTTGTCCTGTGACCTCACTCAAACATACTCACACCATGAAGTCAAAGTCCAGGCTGGCAACCACTGATCCAGCAAATAAGCGAATTTGTCCCAGAAACGGGGAATGGTGACGATTTGCAACATATTAAGCGCAATGCTGCACCACGGTGCTGGAGTTGCGGCTTTGGTTCCACTGCATGCACACCTGCTGAGCTAAATTTTAGCTCGCATCAGGGCATAGTATCTCATCTTCACTCCTAAGATTAAACTGGGCCTGGAAGTTTGACAAACCATTGCATTCGGCCACCTGAGTGCTGCCAGTGTGTGAAGGATTCCGTCGTTCGATTCCATCGACCAAAAGAATCCCCATCTGCTGCTGGGGTTCATGCCTTCTTCAAAAAAGCATCCTGAGCAAGGCAGAATGCCCAGCGATGGTCAGTCTGCAGGGATATTTAAAGTATTTTAAAGTACTATTTACCATCCCGGACCAGTGAGTTCCGTAGAATCTCAGTGATAGACCACCAAATGAAGGAGTTCCAGGCTGGTCCCAAAGAAAAAAGAACAGCTATTCTGACATCACCAAGCATCATCCACAGGCCGATGCCCTGAGTTTTCAGGGGTCTCTTGTCCACCGAAAGGCGCGTAGCCTCAAACCAGCATGCCCCACTCTCAGGGTGTGCAGGACTAAAAATCCAGTGTGGCCTGCAGAATTGGGGGGAGCCTGAGATATGTACAGCACATTTTTTCCCAAAGGTGGAGAAATCACCAAATGATGCATCAATCTTCCACCCAGCGCCTTGGAAGGCAATGTCATGCTTCCTGCACCAGTCGCGCAGTGACCTGCCAGCAACCATTGCTGGCCAAATGCTAATAAATGGAGCTCTGCCAACTTTTCGTGGCCTGTTGGGCCAGTGCGGGTGCGATTCCCCTTGCAGAACGGCCGGGCGCACCTCGTTGATCTCAAAACCCCGCATCTCAATTGAATTCAACTGATGCCTTCCCCCTAATATTAAATACCCCCGTGGGTGTTTATACTTGCATTTATATAGTAATTATTGGATTTGGGATGCCCATATAGGGGGTATTGGATCTTCGGAGGACTGCCAGTTGAACTTTGTCGCCGCCGGCTGAGTGCCCCACGGTGCAATACTTCAGAAGCGCCTGCAGCGAAGTGTGTAGCAAACACGCCACAGAACCCAACCCTGGGATGGTAGCAGTTGGTGGCAGTCATCCCCCGGCATCGCAAAGGCCTCCATATGTTGGATGGTGTAGTTGCTGACCCCAATGGCCTTGGCCTTCCCTGACTTGCAAATCCTCAAATCGCGCGCGAAAAGCATCTAAAAGCAAGATTGCTGCAGCCAATGATCTTTCAAAAGTTCATTGTTGTCACCGTCTCTTTATGATCTTCCTATACCTATATTCAATGGTGGACCAGAAGTGATCATACCAGAATTTTCCCTCGACATGTCTCTACTCCTCTCTATCCCCAACATTCCCTAACTCCATCTCTTTTTGTCTGTTTCATATGTTTCATATGTTTCATTCTTTGTCAGTCAACATTGTCATCCACCACCACTGGGTACCTCAGGCTGCTAAGATCTGCTAAGCTACCGGCTCCTCCATTGCTGCCCACGTCCCTTGGAGCTGACCAGCTTGCCACTGGTTCACCCTTTCGTCGTTGTGCGACAGAAGAAAAATGTCAGAAAAAAGCTCATCACTCTCCGAAGAGACTTGCCCAATGCTGCTAGTACAAATCATAAAATTGCAGTTTTATTTTTGTTACACCGAAGTTCAGCGTAGTCATTAGCGAGTTGGATCCAGCGAGTGCTTTGCACAGGCTTGAAGCTGGCGGTCACAGTTCTCAAGACCATTCACGAGGGAGGTGAATGCCCAAACCACGACCAAGACAGCATGCACATCATGAATTATTTGCGACAGACAAAACCTAGTGCATCATGCTGGGCAGGTTCATCCATGGTGTCGGCCCCAGCAGTGGTGCACCAGGGGCTCCCCAGGCCGTCGCATTGGATGGGCACATGCTACCCACCTGAGGCGCCTGACAGAATCCCAAGTGAGAAGGTGCTGTGAGTTGCGGCGGTGGCACCGCTGGAAGTGGCTGCAGTTGGGGGAAAGGTGCCACTGCTGTCACTGCCAGGGGCTCCTGAAGCAGATCACCATCACCATTGCTTTGAACCGGCCCATGCAACCTATCAAACCTCAGGTCCTCTACGCCACCAGCTCCTTGGGCCTGATATCTCGCCCACACGTCACTGATGGGCGACTTGGAGGTATCCACCTTGAAAAAGTCCACCCCTTCAGGGGCACCCGGGGGCACAGCTGGACCCACCTGTCGCAGCGGGTTCTCCATGGCCACCACCGGCACCGGCGCCGGTGGCACCGGCGCCACCGGAGCCGCTGGCTGCGCCCGCAGACTCTCGATCTCCGCAGCGCGGCGCCGGATCTCCTCCACGCGGTTCGGCCGCGGCTCGGCGGCTTCGGCGCCTGAAGCGCGAAGCCAATACACCGGCGATCGTGACTATCGTGATACATTTTGCGAAAATCGTGGAACAACGTAATTTTCCAAGGCTCGGAAAGCTACCATGAAAGCTACCATCACCCCCAAACCCCCAAGCCTGGAAAGTTTCGAGGGCCACCTGGATAAGCAATGCCTGGCACCTTCACCGGAGTATAGCCACTAGATCCTGCAGGCCTATCTTCAGATCCATCGGGACCACTTTGGCAGAGGAAGGTGCTATCTGGAGGGGACTTGGCCTGGATATCGTGGAAACCTCAATGGCCAAAGTTGCCACCCAATTTCCTTGACCCCTGGAAACCTGAATGTAAAACAAAGCAGCATATTACAATCCTACTCTTCAACAACTCTGCTTCCACGGGGGACTGAATCAACAAAAACGGCACCGCCGCCGCCGCCAATCCTCTTGAGCCTGCCCGAAACACCTCTACAAGCTACCCACGACTAAATGTGAAATTCTATGATTCTATGACTCTGACGTATCCAAGCCCCAACACCAACATGAAAACATCCCTTGAAAATTCTGCTATCTACATTCCAATGCCACGCAGTCGGGAGTTCAACTTCGCTGCCGGTCCATCCATGGCCATGACCTTCACCTTGGAATTTTCGGGTCTCCACAGCGTCACCGGAGCCACCGGAGCCACCGGTGCCACTGGCGCCACCGGTGTTGGCACCTCAGTCGCAGATCCACTCTGCACATCCTTCAGGGTCTCCCAGCTGGAATCGCTCTGCACATCCTTCAGGATCTCCTGTAAACTCTTCATCAACTCGCCGTGCCGGTGCTGCAAACCTCGAACTTTGGCCGTGGATTGCTTTTTCAGCTGCTCCGGAGTCAGCTTGGAGCTGGCTGAAGCCGCACCAGATTTGGCACCTTTGGAGCTGAAGCTACGAAGTCGTTCCATGGCTCCTAAGATAGGCAGCTGCGGTTGGTGACCGACAGAGGTGCGACATGCAGTAACATACAGATGAAAAATATGCATTGCATTACCAGATTTTGAATGATCTTGGTAAGTCCATGTTCGATCTGCTGCTTACTTCTCACTTCCACCTACTCTCGTGTCCTTCGTGCACTTGCTCCAAACTTCCGCACCGCTCGGCTAGCACAGCCAAACTCCCTTGCAACTCGGCCACTCTTCGCTGACATGCTTGCACCTTGCAGGCTAGGCAATCGGGACACTCGCACGCGGTGTGTAAACGACAACAAGTAGTTTGTGTTTGTCTCCACTGGGTTTTAATCAACAAGAGAATGGCGATACAACCAAGAATGTTCCCCATTATTGATCATTATTGTACATTGGACACCAATTAGGAATTAGATGGAGTTAGAAGGCCTACAGTGTAGGAATTTCCTGCACCCGCCTGAGACATGATGCTTCGGCCCCAGGTTTTGCTTGCACTTTTTCAGGTCATCCAATGCAGCATCTGTCAGACATGGCGTAGTCAGCAGGGGAGGCATGTTTCCATGGCCGCTAGAACAGCTGAAAAGAACTCTGCTCTCAAAGGCTCTTGTTGTGCGCTGAAGCTTTGTGGTGTCCCTTTCTGGCATGCCACAAAATTTGGCAGAATTTCGTGCAAAAGGCAATTGGCTCTTCAACTGATAGGTCATGGTCTGCCTTCTTTTTGCGTTGCTTTTGTTTCTGATGCTTGCATCCCCATGGCACCGCAGAAGCAAGCAACGCTCAGGTTTCACGCAGAAATCGCACATGCAGAAAACAAGCTCTGCGGACAAGATCTGCAGTGGAAATTGCAGGATGTCCGCATTGAAAAAGCCTTCTCCACTGCATTGGTCCCCATTCCTTTTGCTCTTGTCGCCAGACATGCGGCCTTGGCGAGCAGCTCCGGGGTAGCAGCCTTTTAGAGTCACTGTCTGTCTCGGCGTTTTCAAGGCTATGGCCACTGCACCAAAAGCAAGTCCACCTCAGCGATCATTGCAACGTCTTCTTACCTGATGTTACCTCTATATATACTGAATTCAGTGAAATCTGAAGTTCTAGTCCCGCGTCTCAATCCAACATCCATATGGTGCTACTTCAAATTGGAGCTGGCACTCAGAAGACAAGCATTTAGATCATGTCTCATCCTAATAGCAGTTCTCGGAGGGAATTGAAGAACCTTCTACACAAAACACCCATGGATTTCCAAGGCTGCAACATAGTCACTTTGAAGCTGCTGGAGCTGCCTGACAGGTGCAAAAACTGTGAGATTCTTGGCCTTGAGCCTGGTGACTTCACATAAAGGCGGATGGTTTTTCAGGTGTTTTTTCCACACTTTTTGGTTGGGAAATGTTGGGAAGAGCCTGGCAAATGAAGACTTTGTAGCTTCATAACCTCACGTCAAACGTGGTCATGAAAAATCTGCACAGCTTCTTCGAAAAGTTGGCTATCAATGGATCAAAAATTGACGCGGACAAATGCGCAGGGATACAAATAGGGGTCCATTGAGGGCGATGACTAAAGGCTCACTATCACTAAAACCGACATCCTTTGGTCCTGATGTCCTGACACTTGTTTGGCGCACTCAGCGCTCTGCCATGGCTCCAGGGTGGGATTTTCATGGTGAGGAAGAGCTCCCTCCTCTCCAAAGTGGACGCCTTGCCTCGCTGGAGCAGTGGAGCAGTGGAGCAGTGGAGGTCTCGCCAATCCGCAGCAATTCAACTGGGGGTCTCTCATGAGACTCTCATCTCCCCCATCGTAGTTGTCCCATTTTATTGTTGCGTCATGTCTTCGAGTCTTCCCACAGCTGGAAATTGTAAAACATCAACCAGCTATTGACTGCGGGAGCGTTCGGATGCTCAGAGTCTGGCAGGCCCAGCCGACGTCAAACAAATTCCTGGAGCGGTGCACATGGAAGGGAAGCGACCATGTGAGTCATGCCCATGAAGATATATGATGTTCCAAGTTCCAACTGCTCAGCCAAACCTGGATAGTCAGGCCATCAATGGTAGTTAATGGTAGTCCTGTTCATTTCAGAGGTGTCAATCCCGCGATATCCCATCTTCAAAGCGTTGAGAATTGCAGCCTTAGCCGGCACTAGATTCTGGGCAGGTGCCGACCCCCGAAACCCTGCACCAAGTGACCTGTTCCAAGTTGAGACTGTGCCCTGCCGAAACCCCAAAAAAAAAGTAACAATGATAACAATGGTAGTAATAATACGAATAATAACAATAATAGTAAGAATGATGATGATAAGAATAAATATAAAAAATAAAAAAGATATAAAAAATAACAATAACAATAATAACAAACAATAGTAATATATATATATATATATGATTATACATATATATATATATACATATAATAGTATACAATAATTTATTGGTCATCCCCAACCCAAAGTCTGAGGCTCCGAACCCTGCCCCTTTTTCCTTGCAAGCCCCTTTGTCCAGCAGTGCCCAAGATGACGCAAGGCATCTTCACCTCCCTAACCTCGGTCAGCTCAAATTCCGATGGATTTCTCCAGAAATCGGGGGGGAACAGCAATGAAAAACCCTGCAACCCCGGCTTAATGGCTTAATGGCCAATTGAATCGTGAAATATGAGGATATATGGGGACATATTCGGACATTTATTGATAAACATATGATAAACATATGATAAACATATGATAAACATATGATAAACCACTGGATGATTTGGGGTGCGTAATCTATTCGACTTTGTCCTTAAATGGTACGCTGCGACTCCCGAGATCCGCACGGAAGACAGCGAGATGTAGTCAGCGACACGCCTTATTGGAACCCCAATAAGAGAAACCCTTAGTTGTGAGACGACAGCCAAGGGATCCACCAAGGGATCCACCCTGTCCAAGTTCGGAAGAAGTTAGAGACATCCGCTTGGTGGTAACATGTGGTAACATAAGCGCCCGCACATATGGGACCCCGCCACTGCATTCTGTGAGGGTATTTATGCTTAGAGTGAAGGCCTTGTCCTATGCATTGCACATGGTCGCAGAGTCTGATGAACGAGTGGCACTCCACTTTTTGCACCTCCAACCTCTGTGGGTTGTGACCGTCTGATCTGTCCGGCTGGGCGAATCTTTCGCCAATTGTGCTCAGAACAGGCTCCACAGGGCACTTGCCTTGGCAGATCTTGACAAAAGAGGACACCCTGGGGAATCCAACATGGAAACCCAAAAATTGGCAGCTCATGGCATTTTCAAACGGAAATCCATCTTCCTCACCCGCTTTTTAGGTTTTCTGTAGATGGTGATTAGTTTTTCGGAGGCCATGCGGAAAACCCAATGATAATCCTTGAATTTAGAATGGGTTTTATCATTTTGTACTTCCCATTTCTGCTAGAATTGGGGATGATCTATGATTTTGGGTTTGCCAAATTAGGTGCCATTCGTAGCTTCTGGAATTTCGCCTCCATCTTTGATGCCAAAGGACACCGATGGAGCCAATGGCGAGGTGTCGGGCTGCTGATTTCGCACCCTCTGCACCTAGCAGCTCCGCCGATGGCTGACAGCACCATCCCCGGGAGTAGATTCTCTACCTATCAGATATCAAGAATGGCATAATGGAGATCTTCCATGGCTACGCTAAATTACCAGAGGGTATAGCCAAATCAAAATCTGGATGTAGCTAGTGGAACCAACAATAAATGGGACTGGGACAAAAATCTCACAACCGGACCCACAGAATCTCCTGTTAAATCTCAGGTGTCCAAGTTTTGACCCATACCATCCCATACCCACATGGACATGTCTCCATCGCTTGCAATCTGTGAATCGCCCGCTCTGCCCGATCACCTTGTTCCTCAATGCTGCTTGGCAAAGTCTCCAGCTTCCTTCTCTGCTCCTGTCAAGCGAAAAGCCTTCCATAAGAATTCCTGATCGTAAATCATCCTGCCCCTACTGCCTCAACCATAAAAACATCTCATGTTTGTTCCATTTCCTTTCCAGCAATTTTACCATGGCTGTTCAAACCACAAAGGCCAAGGCGCCTTTGAAACTGGGCTGTGGAGCTTTGCCTGCGGAGCAAGGAGCAAACTACGAAGCCAAAACACAAAAACACAAGAAGAGACTCATGACTCAGCCACATGCCTCAGCTAATATACTATTAATTATATTAATTTTTAGTCACTTTACGTCGCTGGCGACTTAAGGATAACCAAAAGCTGTCAAACCTCATTTGTGGCCCTGGCATTCCTCTCTTTGTTTCCACCCCCTGGTACTCCAAACCGCTGATGGCCTGCTTCTGCGCCGTTTCCACCATAGCACCTTCAGTAGTTGCCTTGGCCTTGCCGTCCGTAACCGCCGTGGGCACAGCATCCTGGGCTTGCCGTGAACCGTGAATACACCTTGAAACTGTGGGGATGCTGATGAATCCTTTGCGTTCCCAATTGGAGCACATCTAGTTACTTCTACCCAACTGTGGCAGCATTTAACAATATAATCAATGCTTTTGGCCCATCACCCGCCTCAATAGATGCATTTGTCAGGGCATCGACACTGGCGCCTTGTGTCTTCGCATGTGGCACATGTTTGGGGGGATGGATGGTGCCCAAGACTGAGTATATAAAAGAAGCTTCCATAGGACAATACAGAAATAGTTGTTCCAAGGCCTGCGGTCCCTGAAACTTCCACTGTTTCGACCAGAGTACATATGGTAGGCCACAATCGTGGGCCCCAACTGGATTTGGTTGAGGCCAAACATCTCCATGTTCGGCTAGATCAACAGTTTTTGAGTATTCATCCTCTACTCAAACATCCCCAATGTTTGATATTTGGCCAGTACGCCGACATTTTGACACATCGCCCGCATCTGCACCGCACCTAGCACATCGATGTTGCCATCGGTGGTCACTGGTAAGACCGTCACGCTTAGGCTCACAGCCTCAGCTGTGGTCCCTTCGATTTTAGTTATTTACTCAGTTTACTCATGTTTGTTGGAAATGTATTGTGTATGGAAATGTTATCTCTGTTTTGAGTGCACGTGGTTGGTGAGTGGTTGTAAAACCAGATTTGTTACCCAATGCTTGGGTATTTGTTGATCCCCTTCTTTGAGGTCCATCGGTGCTGGTGTTGTGCTGATTGTTGCACAACCTGCGGTTTATTGAAATGTGAAGTTTTAATTTCAGTGAATATGGCAGGAGAAATCTCCAAAGTTCATCAAAGTTTCTGGTTACATCCACACACGCACTGCTTTAAGCCCATGTATTTTTGGTCAAATCTCCATAGAGCTGTGCCCAATTCAAAGTGCTTAATATCCTGCTGTCCACAAAAACGGGAAGAGATTAATTATGACCAATGTAGGAAACCCATGTGCATAGTAAATAATGTACTATTACGGTAGGAATGCATGTCATAGAATCATAGTAATTATAACCAATGTTCAACAATATAACGTAGCACAACCACCACGACCCACCGGCTTACCACAGCTTCCACCAACGGTCAAGCGTCTCGAAGGGTGAAAGTCAGACCTTGCCCCAGCACCTAGGCACTCACCATGCCTAGTGTATGAAGCCCTCGGAAAGGATCGAACCTGTTTTTGTCATATGCCATGATGGCAAGTTCAAAAGGAAAAGGAAGGAACTGGCAATGACCACGGGATTTGGGGCTTTTGACAAACACAGACGTCGACCGTCGATTTCCGGTGCCTGGTCTCGGACCTCCGTGGTGACCGTGTCAATGTCCTTGGCTTCACTGTGACTGCAGTGCAGTGGCTCCCCCGAAGTCTGGAAGACCTTCCTCAACAGATCCTTTGAAGAAAAATGCCAAAAAAAGACTCACCGGCAACGGTCTCTGAAACCGGGAGAAGCTCACTTCCATTCAGTCCAGCCTACCGAACGACTCAATTTCTGGGTTGTTATGTTGAAACCCAAAGCCCCAACCTTCAAATCCTCGCAGCTATGGCAGCTATGGCTCGGAGGAAGAGATGCGAGAGGCCAACAGAGAAGCATTTCCTTTATTTTCATCCTGCTTGTACACCTCAGCTGGCAGCTGGATGCAGCTGGCCGTCACTGAGGCTGTGATCAGTGAATCATCATCATCCTGCCTCGACCATGTAGGCCACGTTTACCTGAGACTGTGGAGGTGGTTGAACATGTTGTTCCCTGCGAATCTGATGATCCACACAAAGTACCCTGTAGTCAAATATGGCAATGGACAATCGCCATTAGAATCCCATTTTTTTTGGGATTTCACATTTTCATGTGTGTAATGGTCAAAACATGGTATGTGTTTTATGGTCATCCATAAACCACAATGGGAATGGTTATCATGGGGATGTACAGTAAATCCCTATGACTGGATTGATGACTATCGCCCAATTATGGGTACACATCTAACTTTGACGGGGGACATGCGGACAATGCCACGCTCCCTGGCTACGGAAAGGTATATATACATGTTCTCTTTTTGGGGGACCGGGGGACCCCCTTTCTGTTCGTCATCACCAGACTGCATGCAGCAGGGCCACGTTCCCCTTCACTTTCCGCTGCCAGGTCGACAAAAGCATGCCCTCACCGATGGGTCAACGGATGGTTGCAGCTGCCAGAAGCCCCTGTTGACTGGAAAATATTCCATTTGAACCATTCAAAAAATCATGGATGTACTGGGGTGATCATTCTATATATATATTATATATATATACAGTACATTTTAAACATGATTCCATCATGTTAAGCTCCGTTGCGAACTTCGGTGCTGTCCTGAGGGATGGTGATGTCCACCTTGACATCCGACGCCTTTGCACCGGCGAGGACTGCAATGGCTTTCTCCATGGCCACCTGGGCGACGGGTTCAGTTCCCAGATGTTCCCAGTGGGTTCCCCCCTGGGGCAATGGGGATCAACCCTTGGGATCCCTTGGGCGGGTCAAAAGCCATGGATTTATGGTCATTTCACGAAGAAAATCATGGACATTTTAGATGTGGTGAGATCTGAAACGTCTTAAACCATTGGATTTCGGGTTGACATAAACACCAATGTCGCCAAAGATGGGGGAAAAAAAAAAGTGCCTGCGGACTCACCTGACTCTTGCAGCCAAAGAGCGGTCACATTCTTGTTTGCAACCTTAGGTTCACGGAAAATCCAACCGTGTTCCAAGCCAGCCCGGGGTCAATAAGTGCCAACAATCCATCAAGCCACCAAGGGAAGTCACCACCCGCCCATCCATCCTCCAACTCTCAGTTGTCTCTAGGTCAGGCGACGAACTCGTCGGCCTCAATGACATCAAGCCCCAAATCACCGGCTACTTCAGCTACCACGTCCTTTCCATCCTGTGCTGCCAAAAGGTGCTGGGACAGCTCTCGACATGGATGGTGAGATATCACTGAGATATCACTGAGATATCACTGAGATATCACTGAGATATCCCATTTTAACATCACGCAACCCTTGCTGGATGATTTTCACCAACCAATTGAGTCGGTGGTGTTTTTTTCTTGGACGGGGGTCCATACTGACTGGAGCTTCGACGGTCTTTTTATGTCACCAGAACCAGATCAACCAGTCACGGTGAATAAAAAAACAGCTTCACTAAGGAAGCCTAGCCCTAGATGGCCCTAGCACAATCAGTTCGTTGGGATCGTCATGGATGAAGGGATATCACTGATATCACTGATATCACAACGCGAAGGTGAAACCCAGTCGTTCTCTTTTATGGACTCATCATGAAAGAGTTTTTTCAAGCAGGAGCACAGCATAGCGCAGCATATTACAAGCACTCGATATGATCCACTTTGGTAGTGCCCAAAGTCCAAAAGTCAAAGCTGAAGCCCCACGAGCCTTCAATTTGTTCGCACTAGCCTCAAAGGCATCCGCAAAGTCTTTCCTCAGATGGAGGGGAGAGGCTCAGTTTCAGAAAATAGATGGCCTCTCTCCATCCTCCGCAACGATTTTCATCATGTTTTCGTGTTTTTGTTTGGGTTTCAAAAAAATAAAGGTACCATTTCCCCAAAAAAAAAACTTGGACATCCATCCCAACCCTATCCCAACCCGCCCCAGCCATCTCCGAGGTGCGAGGAGTCGGTATCGGGTTGGCTCTTCGCAACCACCGTGAGGTTGTTGATATCGAAGGCCTTGGCCGCCTGCGCAGCGTCAAGGCCCAGATTCTGCGCATCTGGTGCTGCCTTGGTGCGGGGTGTCCTGAAGGGTGTGGAAAAATCACGGGGGAAACACCGAAATCCTATGCCCATGTCCTAAATCCTATTTTCAGACAACAGTAGAGTCAATTTGTCAAGCAGCAGATTGTGCCATTAGAAGGTTTTGAAAGGCTAAGTCACAGGTGTTTTGGTTGCATAGCAAATTCATCAATGATTCAGTTAAGAACGGTAACCGTCGGTAACCCCAAAACCAAAACTTGCTGCATGCTAGCCCAAGGCACCCCAGACATGTTGCTGATGAGTTCATCAATGACTTTCACTGCATCTGCTTCTGAGGCATTTAAGTCCTTGGAGAAGCCACAAGTTTCTTCAGCCTGAATAATTCATCCACAGCTCATCATGAAAGATGGAATCGCAAGGAGTCCTCCTCCAAAAGGGTTGGATTAAACTGATTAAACCAGAGGGTGCAAAAAATATCTAATGCACGACATATTATGCACAGAGACACAGCAAATGTATTTGTCCGGGCACGCAGCAAGCCAAACGTTGGGGTCCCGCACACCACCTTGCTTCTTCATGCTCTCGAAGGCCTCAAGAGTCTTGTTCAGCTCTCCAGCTTTGCAGGGCTTGTAGGCCTTGCCCTTGTAGCTGGGATCTTTGCCTCGGAAAAAGGCTGCATCCAACTCCAACCACTGGCGTTTCTGGTTGCTTCGGAATTCTCTATATAATCCTCTAATCCAAAATCCCAATTCACAGATGAAAAATAGATGTCGTCTCCTGGGTCAACATCTAAAATTGAGCTGCCACTGTGGCTCGTTCGCTTGGATTTCCGCTCTCGGACCCCTGGCACTGTCATACTTTCATGTTAAACTTCTACCCACAAAGTTTTTCCAGTCAACTCTGGCCCTCAACCCTCATGAAACTCGTCAGGCCACTCTCTGTGAAGGTCTTGGACAGCACCTCATGGGAAGGTACAGCCAAAGGTCCACGGCTGGCCTGGCACAAATTGGCACATGTCTACCGTCGCGCTTCCCCAAATTGGCGCACAAAGTCACCATAATTGTAGAGGTTCACTGAAGTTCACTCCAACCCCCAAACAAAATTTTAGTAGGTCGAAAATTCTGAACCTGACCCTTTCCATATTTTCCATGGTGATTCGCAGAAGTTTCTGTCCTCGGCATCGGTCCCACCTGCGGCTCCCAGACATTGTGCAGATGGCTCCAGGCCAATTGACCCTCTGGAAGCTGCAGCACTGCCAACTGGGCGATGGCTCGGGTCGGGTAGAAAGCCTGGTGGCCCTATGGCCGTTGCATGACTTACATAATTTATATAAGCTTAATTCTTAGAATCTTATATAACCTCCAGCCTGCTAGGACCTGCTAGGAATAGAAATTGCATATTCACAAATTTCCAGGGAAGTTCTAGTGCCAGGCTTGTGTACCAAGTGGTCAGGCTAGGGCCCCAACTGAGGTGGTGGTACTCGTTGTAGGCTTCGGGCAGTTGGGTGACTCTGGGTTGTTGCATTCACCCACCTCCCACATCACATCTTGACATGGCGCTCCTCGTGTGACTCAAGGAACGACCAATGCAATCCCATGCAAGGATCCGAACGAAAGAGAAATCCAGTGCTACAAACGAGGCTTCTGGAAGTGTGAAATGAATCGAAGCCTTGCTACCACTTGATACTGAGATTCATTTAGACAGAGGAATACGCCATCAATTTTAGAGCTGAAACGAAAACTTGAAATGACAACTCACACCTTGCCCCTTTCCCTTTCTCCTCCATACAATTCCTCCTTCTTCACCCGTGTGCGGAAGCGGGATCCCATGCCACAACTGGTGGAGCATTCACCCCAACTCTCCCATAACTCGAAGGTGCAGTCGACGGGACATGGATCGGTGTTGCACTTCTCCATGTCCGTGGCATTACCCAGGCAGGGCAATCCACCATTGGAGGATTCCTAGGGATATCCGGCCACAAAAATGTACTGTAGAGATTCCCCATGTTTGGTGGATTTGTATTGCTGTCAGGAAATGAAAAGATATGAAAAGGGTGTTTTAAAACATCGCCAGATCCAGGAGTCCCATTTCTTGTTGCGCAGTTTCGTGCGAGTTCCACCATTGCAGCTCTTGCTACATGGGCTCCAGAGCTCCCAGTCGTTCCACTCACAATTGATGGTGCACACGTCAAAATTGCAGCCGGCCTCTTGGGCATTGGAGCCGAAACATGGATCACCCCCAAAGTCCTTCTCCACGATCACCTCTCTGAACCTCTTGATGGAGCCACCTCCACACTCCTTGGAGCAGCCTGTCCATGCAGACCATGGCCCCCATTCACAATCTTGAGGACAGCCCCGGGTGTTGCAAGGTGTGGAGTCCGTATCGTTGCCATCGCAGGGGCTGCCCCCATACATCTGCCCAATACGTGGCCGGGTGCGAAGCATCTCGCCCCCTCCACAGGTTTTGGAGCAAACCGAATAGTGAGACCAGTCGCCCCAGGTGCAATCCTCTGGGCATGGCCTTAGAAAACCAATGCCAAGTGGATCCAAGTGGAATGGTCAATGGCAAAAAACTCATTTTGCACATTAGAATTTGACTTGTGCAGGCGAGAGACTGCTCATTGCAATACTCACTCTTCATGATGCCTCCATCACAGGGCTGGCCGCCCCACTGCGGAGCTGTAATCAGTGGCCGGCCTGCTGTCCTGCGCGAAAGGTGCTTGAGATACACCCTACCAACCATCGCAACAGGTAGAAAAATAGTTCGTAAATTATCCGATTATCTGTTTATCCATCTTGGTTATGGGTTATGGGTGGTCACCATGTTTCTTGGGATCAACTGATCAACCAGTTGGGTCATGGGTCAAGAGCCCCTAGACATCGGCAGTCGCTCCTGTTCCCGGAGTCACAGCTCTTTGAGCAGTCGCTCCACTCGGACCAATCGCCAAATTTGCAGTCCACCGGACAGCCGTGGGCATTGCAAACCATCTCCTGGAAAAACCCAATAGTTGAATGATCACCTGGGGGGGTATTGACCACTGAATGGATTGAGGAGAAAAATAGATGTATAGGTATAGGTATGTGTATATATATGTGTGTGTGTGCGTGTGTGATATGATATGATACGATACGATACGATACGATATGATACGATACGATACGATACGATATGATACGATACGATACGATATGATATGATATGTGTGTGTAATGTATATATCACGCACAACAAAGTTCAATGATGGATATCTCACCAGAAATTTCAAACCTCGGTCCTCATCAGCTGAACCTTCACACTGTTTGCCTCCATACTCGGCCACAATCACTTCCGAGCGGTGGCGATAGGTCACACCTCCTTCACATTCTTTGGTGCATGTGCTCCATTCGCTCCAATGTCCCCATACGCAGTGGATAGGGCAGGATACCTCCTCACATGCTGTGCTCTGCAGCAGGTCGCTGGTATTGCAGGCAACACCTCCATGGGCCGCCACCACCAGGATTTGTCGGGTTCGCAGCTCTACCCCACCGCCACAACTGGATGAGCATTCAGACCATTTGGTCCAGCTGCCCAACAAACAGTCCACTGGACACGGGTCGGACTCACAGACCTGCGAGAGTCTCAGCCGGAAGGGGTGGATCAAGAAAAGGAATACCTGGGCTGCCTACATGAGGCCTCAAATCTTCAAGAAGCAAGTTTGACAAAGGTGGGGATTGATGAAAACCAGTTCAAGTAGTCGCTGGCCGGTAAAGCCTCTGCAAGGTCATCATATTTGGCAGAAACGTACCCTGAAAAACAAATACTATTGAATGATATATAATGGGGGTCCCCCCGCTGCCTTCTCATCGTCCTCATATCCGTAGCACGTGTGTCCGCCATCTTTCTCGTAGACCTTTCGGATTCGGCTTCTCTTCATACTGCCTTTGCCACAAGTCGTGGAGCAGCTCTCCCACTGAGACCAATCATCCCACTCACAATCTACGGGGCAGGCTGGTAGGTCTGGACATGCCTCTGTTTCCTTACCATCACCAGTACAGTCTGCACCCCCATTCTGAGCCAAGACCGTCTTTTCCCGGGTTCGGGAGTGCTGTCCTGTACCACAGGATGATGTACAGCTTCCATAAGCCGACCACTCTGACCATTGGCATTGGACTGGGCAGCCCGCTTGATCACAGCTGGTGGTGTCGGTGCTAGTTCCATTGCAGGCGTTGCCACCATAGAGCGGGTGAACCTTGATTTCCCGGCTGCGGCTGAGGGAGCCATCCCCGCAGGTGGTACTGCATTGACTCCATTGGGTCCATTCATCCCACTGGCAGTGGATGGGGCAAAAAGCCGCGTTGCAGGCTCGGTTTTGCTGACTACCTCCAGCACACTCCCTGCCACCATGAAGCATTGGAGTCTGCACCAAGCGCATGCGGTAGCTGGTGCCGTTGGCACAGGTCGTGGAACACCCGCGCCAATCCTGCCAGTCAGCCCACTGACAATCCACTGGGCAAATGTCGCTGGTGCAATACTTCTTCTGGTATGACTCCTCCGCACAGTCTCTTCCACCGTACTGAGCTGGAGTTGACATGGAACGCTCCCGCTCGGAAATGCCTGGGCCACAGGATGTACTGCACTCAGACCACTGGCTCCACTCGGACAGCTTGCAGTCAACGGGGCATTGCATCCTGCCGGGTTGAAAGGATCTGCACCAAAAACCGGCTTAAGTAAATAGGACGGATCAAAGAACATCTACATAACAACTATCTAACAACAACCTTGTTGACCTCTACCTTCATAGAATTAGAAAAATCTGGATTCAACACCAAGGCTTTTAAAGAACGTTCAAAGAAAAAACCTAGAAGTGTCCTGCTGCATCCAATGGTCTGCTCCAAGTCGCCATCACAAGCATTACCGAGGGCATTGTTGTCTTGGACGACCTTGCGGGTTCGCTTAGAGACTCCAATGGAATTCTCCGAGCTACACGTCAGGCTGCAATCGCTCCACTGAGACCAATCAGACACTTCCTGGGCGCACTTGCGCGCGTTTTCATGGAAAATGAAGTTCCCAAAAAATGGAGACTCTGAAAAAATGAAAAATGAAAAACAAACAGTGAAAAAAAAAAACTCTAAATTCGCATCTCCAAGCTTCACAATGGACCGGACACAAGCCATTATGGCAGGTACCCTCCTCAGTGGTTGGGCCACAGGTTTCTCCCCCATAGGTGGGATGCGTTAGCACCTTCCGAGATCGACGGGTGGCACCAGTGCCACAGGTGACATCGCAGGGTTCCCAGGCGCCCCAATCTTCCATGACGCAGTCCACAGGGCAGGAGTTCATTCCGCACTTCTCAGTTTGGAAGTTCTCTCCAGTACCTTAGATCTGAAGTGGGTGGCTATCAAATTTGTGAGACATACCAGTAGTACCGCACAAGGTGGTGGCGGAAGTTTCAAAAATAGGAAACCTACAGGAGAGATTGGCTGTTGTGAATCAGGGATGGCAGAGCGAATCCACTGATGGACCGAAAGGTGCAAGAGGTCTCCTCTCTTTCTCTCTCTTTCTCTGACTATCTACTTACCTACCAGCCTATCTTCTATGTATCTATCTATCTATCTATCGATCGATCGATCGATCTATCTATCTCTCTCTCCCTCTCTCTCTTTCATCTGCCTATCTGTCTAGCTGTCTACCTGTCTATCCATCTATCTATCTGTCTATCTGTCTACCTGTCTATCTGTGGTGCAGTGTCATTCGGTGTATTGTAGTGTAATGTAGTGTAGTGTAGTGGAGTGTAGTGGAATGTAGTGTAGTGTAGTGTAGTGTAATGTAGTGTAGTGTAATTTCGTGTAGTGGAGTGTAGTTGTGTAGTTGTAGTTGTAGTGTAGTGGAGTGCAGTGTAATGTAGTGAAGTGTAGTGGAAGGTAGTGCAGTGTAGTGTAATGTAGTGTAGTGTAGTGGAGTGTAGTGTAATGTAGTGTAGTGTAGTGTAATTTAGTGTAGTGGAGTGTAGTGGGGTGTAGTGGAGTGTAGTGGAGTGTAGTTGTGTAGTTGTAGTTGTAGTGTTGTGTAATGTAGTGTAGTGTAGTGGAGTGTAGAGTAGTGTAATGTGGTGTAGTGAAGCGAAGCGACATCTGAACCTCCAAAAGTGGTCCAAAGCCCTGGTGCTTTTAACATTTTGACTTCGAAATGTGCTTCGCGCCACAACCGCGTGCACTTTTTCGACATCTGAACCTCCAAAAGTGGTCCGAATCCCTAGTGTTTTGAACATTTTGACTTCGAAATGTGCTTCGCGCAACAACGGCGTGCACTTTTTCGACATCTCAACTGCTAAAAGTGGTCCGAGAATGGTGTGTTTTGAACATTTTGACTTGGAAATGTGCTTCGCGCCACAACGGCGTGCACCTTTTCGACATCTCAACTTCCAAAAGTGGTCCGAGAATGGTGTTTTTTGTACATTTTGACTTGGAAATGTGCTCCGCGCCACAACGGCGTGCACTTTTTCGACATCTCAACTTCCAAAAGTGGTCCGAGAATGGTGTGCTTTGTACATTTTGACTTGGAAATGTGTTTCGCGCCACAACGGCGTGCACTTTTTCGACATCTCAACTTCCAAAAGTGGTCCGACAATGGTGTGTTTTGTACATTTTGACTTGGAAATGTGCTTCGCGCCACAACGGCGTGCAATTTTTCA
>Ga0126342_10001788_pt1 | contig 31611 bp, 22 predicted proteins | sample Cyp1metagenome_FD_92528 | JGI IMG/M metagenome (GOLD analysis project Ga0126342, IMG submission 92528) | Coral microbial communities from Lord Howe Island, Old Settlement Bay, Australia - Cyphastrea 1 metagenome | ecosystem: Host-associated > Invertebrates > Cnidaria > Coral ...
ATATGTGAAAAAGTGCTTTTTAATGCGTTTTTAAGTTATTTTGAGTTTATTTATGCGCATGGGGGTTCACAAAGTCTTCTGATCTAAACCCAGCTGATCTAGGGTACTTATTATTTTTGGTGAAAAATGCAAGGTTTCCCAAATAGTTAGATGCCTTACTAAACCCATATTAAACCCTTATTAGGAAGCAGCACCCAAACAATGTTTCAAGGGGGTACCCCATGAGTGGCCCAGATCCTCAATAATGTAATTGTTTCATATTGTTTCGATGGTACCCTATTGTGCACAAAAACTTTTGAGGTTAAAAAAGACGCAAAACCTTTTATCACCTTTGGGTAAAGCTGGTTCATTTACTTTAGAACGCCATATCTATGTTAAAGCCTTGAAAATGCAAGGTTTCCTAAATAATTAGATGCCTTATTAAACCATTATTTAAAAACAACACCAACACAATGCTTCAAGGGGGTACCCCATGCGTGACGCAAATCCTCAATAATGTAATTGTTTCGATGGCACCCTATTGTGCACAAACACTTTTGGGATCTTTTGGGCTGAAAAAAACACACACCTTTTATCCACCTTTCTTTGGGTATAGCTGGTCCATTTACTTTAGAGAACCATATCTATGTTAAAGCCTTGAAAATGCAAGGTTTCCCAAATAATTAGATGCCTTCTTAAACCCTTATTAAAAAACAGCACCCAAACAATTTTTCAAGGGGGTACCCCATGAGTGACCCAGATCCTCAATAATGTAATTGTTTCGATGGTACCCTATTGTGCACAAAAACTTGTTGGGCGATGTTGTCTTGGATTAAAAAGGAACATCTATTGAAAGTAGATTGATGTCAATTGAAATCCTTACTTAAGTTGACTATGCTACAAATTGTTGAGGGGGGGCCAGGTTATTGAGTAGCCTAAATTTGTTGGGGGGCCCACACTAATCAGTATCCAACATTATGCTGATGGACAGGACAATGCTGAAAAGCACAGGAGTAGATTTTTCTGTTCAAGGATGTGAACAGAAACCAGGCTTATTCATGTGGGCGCACACGATGACTCCGTGACTCCGCGCCGCCAAATTTCCAGGACCTTTCCGGCTGATCAACAGTTTGTCTACTCGGAGCCACAGGTGGAGCGGCAATTTGTGTAGAGGGCCAAGACTATCTGGTTGGTGGCTTTAATCATCTTGAAAAATGAAAGTCAGTTGGAAGTTATTATCCCCAATATATTATGGAAAGTCAAAAAAAACAATGCATGGTTCCAAACCACCAACCAACCAGTTGCTCTCCTTCCGACCAAATCTTTGCGAGTGCATCAAGAAAAACCATGGAGGGAATCAACAACCTTGAGATACCCCCGGGAAATCAAGCATGGCCAGGCAAATCCAACATTTGACTGGTTGGTGGTTGACCTACCCCTCTGAAAAATATGAAAGTCAGTTGGGATGATTATTCCCAATATATGGAAAAATAAAAAATGTTCCAAACCACCAGCCAGTTGATGATTTTCTTAGCTATAAATCTCCAATTAGTGAGATTTTCCACGTTTGACGACACCAGAGGGTACCCATCTCAACTTCGCCACCTGTGACCTGGAGCAATGTACCATACATATTGGAAATTCACCTTCTTGACAGCTAAGATCCCAGTTCAACCCTCTCCACCATGAATGATACCTGAAATCTCACGGAAGGGATGGCAGAAACAAAATTTAACCCGACAAATGGCCCTCAAAACCCGTCTGTGATTCCTGCTTAACATAAACCCTACGACAATTCAACATAGCTATGGAAAATGGTCCATTTGCAAATGATGTATACTTATTAGAACATATTCTTTTCTACAGCTATGTGAAATTGTCAGAGGCACCGCTTGCAAACATCCTGAGACCAACCGAAGCAATCTCTTGGTATCTGGGCTTCCAGCGATGGGCATGGAAAATCAACCTCGGAAAAAAACAATGGAAAGATTGAACGCATTCATGGTCTAGCCTACATTCATGGCCCGACTCAGCTTCAACCCAAAAAAATTAGAGGCGACTTGGACATCAAATTGTCCTCAAATTCATCGCGGCTCAAAGTTGTCCCATCAACCTACACTTCAAACAGTTTTACTGTACCAAGTACTGTATCGTGTGGTAAATCCAATATCATAAACCTACCATTTGGGGATGGTTTAAACCACCCATGTATGGTTGGGTTTATTTAGCGCATTTATTCAAACCAACATGGCAGACCTAGGATACCCTCGACTTGATCATGTCCTTTTGGTGGGACACTCTGTATATTCTCCATCTGGCTTCAAACATATACACAAGTATCAGCTCTTCATGTCCAGAATGCTTACAAATCCGAAACACTTAGAACAGCATCCCAGCCGTAGTAAATCCCAAAAAAACAAAATAGAAATCGAAAAAAAAGACCGTTTCAAAATCAACATACTTCCCAAAGCCAATGCTTGAGTAGCCATCATTGTCAAGTCGGCCAGTGAGGTTGTCATCTCAACATTCATCCCGGCCCTAGGGCCCTAGGGGACCACAGAGTTTGATCCTTAAAATGTATGGCAAACCACAACTTTGACCCATACGACCCGTGGTAAAATACAATTTTCCCATTAAAAATGGTGTTTTTCCATAGTTGTGTTAGTTTACCAGAGAGTATGTAACTGGTTGGTGGTTTCAATCCCTCTGAAAAATATGACTTCGTCAGTTGGGATGATTATTCCCAATATATGGACAAATAAAACATGTTCCAAACCACCAACCAGTTTATATAAACTTGCCATACATGAGTGGTAAAAAGTGGTACCACACTTATATCAGAGTTTGCCAGATGTGGCATGTTTTTTATCCGTGGTAAATCTGTGCCTGCATGTACCTGCACTCCAAAACATGAACCAAAGGCAACTGCCATAGAAGTTTGAGTACCTCATAGAGTCCAATGGTAGAGACATGTATGTATCATTATATGTTCAAAATCATTCACATATTTTCGCGTAGATATGGCTGAACTACAACAATTCACTAATTTGAAAATAGCTCAAATCAAATAAGGCCATTTGGGGATGTTTCCCCCGTAGTAACCGTGATTCCAGCGACATCTGTGACCTACAGCTATTTGCCGACCAAAAAAACAATAGTTTAACATAAATTACAATACACTTACCAAAATTGCACTAGACAACATACAATATGTTTTTATACTATCAGTCTATTGTGAATTACTTCAAAATCCGTTAAACTTGCTATGAGTTGCAAAAATCAATATACATTGCCACAACATGACTTTAAATTACAACAACATAACCATACATTATAGAAATACCGCAGTTTCCTACATTTTCCCATGTAAAATTGCTATGGATTGCCATGAACATATACATTCGTTTTGCCTCGCCCAAACCCAGCCCCAAAAAATCGCGCCCAGCCACGCTTCCAGAGAGCCATCAGGCAGGGGACTCCTTACTCCCCAAGAGGTTGGGAGAATGGTAATTTTGATGGAGATCACAGGTAAATCCAACCATAATCTTGGATTTGCTTAAGGGGGCCATAAAAAAAATACGTATTGCCAATAGATTCCCCAAAATTGGGGGATATAATGAGTTGAAGAGTTGACAAAACGTGGATTCGACCAACAAACATGGGTGTATGTATATATATATATACATGTAGAAAAAAAAATATGTATATGTGTATAGTATATATATATATATATGCAAATATACTAAATGAAGGTTCTGGGGACCATGGGCTTGTGGGAACCACCCCTTGCAATGTGGGGATGCACAACCACCCCTCGGAAACCTATTCAAATATCACCAAAATAATGAGGAGTTGGCCAGTAATGCTGGATTTACCCAATAATTACAGGGATTTGCTGGTGATTAGATGGGAATATATATATATATATATTCTATTTATAATGGAAAAAAATAAACATTGATGTTCGTTTGGTCCACCAGCAGCTCCAAAAGACATCTGGATCAGAACATACCCTCTGGTAATGATTAACAGTTTGCTATTGAAAATGATTCATTTATAGTTGATTCACCTATGAAAAATGGGATGTTCCATAGTTATGTTAGTTTGCCAGAGGGTAGTTATGAACAATTTTTGAGCCTGTAAAGGTTTCCCATTTCAATAGTTGCTTTCGAACATACAAAGGAAAACATCTTGCTGGGAGGTCACCTCGGTGACCTCCCAGATTTGAGATTGCCATATTGCCATCGGATGCCATTGGGTTCCAAAACAAACCTACCCTCTGGTAAACAAACAGTTTGCTACATAGAAAATGGCCCAATCGAAATAGTGGATTTACCCATTAGAAATGATGATTTTCCATAGTTATGTAAACGTTTACCAGGCCGGCTACAATTTTTGAGAATTTTGGCCGGTGATAATCAGCGCCATGCAGGGAATCACTGGGAGCGTCAGCGTGATGTTTGGCATCTAGAACTGGTGGCGTGTAGGCGTGTAGATGTTTGATTCCTGGCGGATATAGAAATGTATGTATGTACATAAAGTGTGTATATATTTATATGATTATATATAATATATATATATATTAACAAACAACACACCTAGAAAAATTCCACAGCAGATCTGACCGTATATAACCCTTGTCCTTGGCATTCTTAATTGATGCTTCTTACATAATGCCTGGTTAGCCAAGGGGGATGTTCGAAACGAAGTTGATGATGGCATTGGACCCAGAAGTTGCTGTTGCGAGTTGGTAAACGCCATACTAATAATCCCTTCCCCCTAATATTAAACATCCCCTTAGAAACCATGGTTTAGTAGGGAATTTCTACATAACTGGGACCATTTATGAGGTGTTTCATACTAGGGTGATGGATGGTGATGGGAATTAATGATAATGATCTGGGTAAATTGTAATATTTCACTGACCTGAAATGATATCCCAACTAACCAGATCATTCATCAGTTTAGTGAGGAAATATTGGTGAAAAATGTTGATCACCACTAAGAAGGATATTATAGTGAAAACATATAATAATGATAGTGATGTTGGGATCATTTGCCTACTACATAACCATCTATGGCATAGGGCCGCAGTGAGGTCGTGATCAGGAATACCCAGAATAATAGAAATCATGATACAGTACTATAGCAATTATAGAAAATAACAAAACATCAAACAACACAAGAATAATCATGCGTATTGTTAATTATTTTAGTTCTCCTTAATGGATCTTAATGGATTAATTTATAGCCATTAAAACGTGCTTAACATAGATTAGTCCCATCATTGTTGTTTTATGAACCCATTTTGCTCCCATATGATTAGAAAAAAAACGCAATATTTTAATGGAACTTTCGTGGATTTTACCAACTTGTTTGTCTTTATTGGAGTTTCTATACATCAAGCCGTGAAAGCACCAGGCATTTCGATTCCAAAGTGGAACATAGCTCCATCAGACCAAATGTTTATTGGAGTTAGATCCAGAGTTTGATGGATGCATCTGGGAAAATTATGGCCATATATGACTCGACCCCTCCTGCCAAGGTACGGTGGTCAGTCTGGAAACTGCTGGCATGAACCCTATTTTCTGCTTTAAACTCTGAACTCCAAGAAGTCGTCAAAGCTCGTATGGGTGCATTTGGAGACATGTCATACATTGCAAAGATACACTTGATCATGACGTCTTCGCACCATGAAAAAGGCTCCAGTTGGAGACATGTCATACATTGCAAAGATACACTTGATCATGACGTCTTCGCGCCATGAAAAAGCCTCCAGTTGGAGACATGGCATACATTGCAAAGATACACTTGATCATGACGTCTTCGCACCATGAAAAAGGCTCCAGTTGGAGACATGTCATACATTGCAAAGATACACTTGATCATGACGTCTTCGCACCATGAAAAAGGCTCCAAAAACCTACACCCCTGTGCTTTCGGCCGATAGCGGACACTGTTTGTGACCTAGGTGGGATCTGTGTTCCCATCTGCAGTCGGAACCCAGTCTTCTGCATTGCTCACTTGCAAACTTGGATTGACCAGGCTGGGTCCAGTGTTTCACTGATGGCCCAAATGGTATGGCAAGGTTCTACTGGCAAGGTGGCAAAAGTTGCGACCCACTGAGGTTAGTCGGGTTGACAACGCCCAAAGTGGGCTCTGGGTTGGATGCTTCTCCCACTCTACTCATAATATACTGTTAATAATGGTTAATATATGGTTTTGATATGGTTAATGATGGTTAATAGTAACCTGGTTGGTGGTGCAATAACCATCTTGAAAAATATTAAAGTCAATGGGAAGGATGACAATATTAACGTCTAAAATTGTTGATGGTTCAATAGGAATTCCTGGATCCAATTTATGGAGGTACGTTAGTACCATATTTCTGGCCATATTTTGTGGGGATATTCCCTTACATAGGCCTTATATATGGTAGGTACCTCCAATAAATCGGTTCCTGTTGCATGGCCATTGAATGGTCAAGATTGCTGAGCCCTTTTTTGAAAAGTATCCGTGTTTGATCCGTCTGAACGTCTGAAGCATGCAGTTCATACCCTCCAAATGACAATATTAATGGGGATAATGGGAAAAAACGCCCTTGGAACTAGGGGTACCCAATTTTCAGACAAATCCATTTGATGGCTGAATAGCCCCAGAGGTCATTGAGTCATTTTAGGACTATTGTTGAATACAACTAAAGTACTAAGTCCCCATAGGTTGGGCTATAAACATGTGCTGGTTGGTGGTGCAATAACCATCTTGGAAAATATGAGTCAATGGGAAGGATGACATTTTTTCATTTCCATGTGCTGCAGGGGTGTCCCTGCTCGGTCTTGCACTTTGGCCTGGCGCTACTCTGTACAGAGGATGGTTCAGCTGTAGTAGTCAGGCTGAACGATGTCATCCTCAACAAAATCGTTCGCTACCAGGTCTGCAAACTCAGCTGGCATCTGCTGAGTGTGCGTCACCGAAAAGGTGCGCTGTACAAAATCTGCTACCGCCTGTGCAATGGCCAAATTGAGGCCGTGAGGGTAGACCTTGCCCCTGGCAGTCTTGAAGGCTCCGTCCTCCTCTTGTCCTGCCAGTGCTTCGTGGGCTGATGCTCCATGACAGCACCGCCCCATGCATCCTGTGGTCAAGATCTTCTGCCTCAAACGTGGCAAGCGCAGATGTAGTATGGTGGTCGGCTTTTTGGCTCGACATCCAAAAATGCACTGGTCAAAGCTCGTGATGCCAATCGCTTGCAGCGTTCGCAACAGGCGCATGGCTGAGTTGGTCCAGACACTGGATGGATCCATCGCCTTGGCCCAGGTAGGGTATTGAGGGTGCTCGATGAACGCACATCCCCCGGTCAAGGCCAGAAGCAGCACCACATCGATGATGAACCGCATGAGCCTGGATCCAATCATCACCTGTCTCCATGCTTTCAACGGGATGTTGGGGATCCCATTCGGCCAACTGCCGGATCGCACTGGTGGGGGGCCCCCCTGCAGGAGTCTGGCAGCAGAGTATGACTCGCAGGGGGGGGCCCCCCCCGGCACCACATACCTGTCCGGATTTGATGCGGTCCATCCACCACGTCAACGAGGATGAGGATGCTAAATCTCCCCTTTCCCTCTGTAGGCACATGTCCACTGAGAGCACAAACAGCTGGTGGCCCTGTGGGAAGACATGATGGTCCAACAGGTCATGAAGGTCGCCCCTTCTGCGGTAACCCGAGAAGAAGTGCACGAAGACCTGAGTGCGGATGTGCAACCTGGCTGTTTCGCGCGCCAGCCCGTGCAAGGAGAATCTGCCATCCCCTGGGTTCATGCCAGCTTCAGATTGATATACGAAAGCCGGCAGATCATCATCAAACAGTATAACTTTGGGCTCCGGTGCCTCGTGCATGGTGAGGGCATGACCTTGTAGCTGCTCAAAGCCGGAGCCTGCAGTTGGGTTGCGCTGGCTCCATTTGAGGTGCATGTGTATGGCATCTTGCGACCCCGCCGAAGGCAGGCAAGGTCCATGGATTTTGCGTGCTGGGGCCAGAGCTTTGGCAGCCCCCCACCCCTGCGCACGCAGCGCGAGGGTGGTTTCATGATCGATGGCATCAAAGGCCACAACCTGTTCATCGGACAGCGGTGGGAAACATGCCTGTAAAGTGTGTAGGCACTCTGTGGCATCTCGGAGGTGCTCAATGAGCCTTTTGCGCGTGGCATATGTCTTGGCACAAGCATTGCAGGTTTGGTCCACGGCATAGAATTTGACCAAACGGCGGTAGCCATGTGCACGACCGGAGTGGGTGGCAAGGGCTCGTTTGGATGGAAAGGCTTTTTGGCACTGGTCGCAGACCCATGTTTCACCTTGAGTAGCCTGGGCGCAGGGCAGGCTGCCACCCGCATCCACAAATCTGGCTTGGAAGGCTTTGAGCCACACGTGTTCCTCAGCCGTGGCTTGTCGAAAGCTGAGGCATCCTTTTGCAGCTTTCTTAAGGCGACCATTCCAGTTGGTGTCCAATGCCACATGCGTGATCCATGCCGTGAGGTCAGTTGCATCTGTGGGGGCTCCTGGGACCTGATAGAAATGCAAAAACCAGGCAAAGGAAGACTTGCACAGGGCTAGCCAGCTTTGGGGCCAAGTTGCGGCCTGTATCAGCAAATTCCACAGGGTTTGAGTGCAGTACGCTAACAGGCGTTTGAGGTACCGCAACCTTGCAACGTGCAGCTGATCTGCCGGCGGCAGGATCTGGGCTAAGGCGAACAAATCTACCGTATCTACCTTCACCGGGGCAATCCCTTTAAGCATGGACTTGGTCATCAACCCCAGAGGTTTGCGGAGTTTTTGTTGCCAGGTGGCGAGGTGGTCATCGGTGACCCCAACCCACGTGTGGGCATTATACATCATCCTGGACATGCTAAGGGACTGGAAGGCTGTGGTTTTGGCTTTGAGGCCAACGTGCCGTTTGTGGTAGAAGGAGCGCGCAAGGCATCCCCAGCTTTGCAGGGCCAGGGAGGCCCGCTGGGCGATTTCTCTTTGGTGGCTGCCTCCGATCTGCACCCAAGATCCTAGGTGCTTGTAGGAGTGTGCGACTCGGAGGTTGAAGGTGTGTGTGCCCTGCTGCCAGGAGAGCCATTGGCCAGAGTCATGCAGACGCTCCTTCATGGCTTTGGAGCCTTTCCCAAGGATGTCCCAGAGAACTTCGGTTTTGCCTTGGTTGAAATTCACATCCAACCCTCTCGCCTTGGCAGCGGTGTGGAAAGATTCCACAACGAGTTTGATGAGACTTTCAACCTCCTGCAGGGTCTCGGCATGGACTGCCACCGCAACATCATCTACGAATGACACATCAAAATAGGCATGGAGTGGGATGTCTTCTGCCTCAGCGAAAGAGCTGCAGTGTGTGGGGGCTCCCAGCCAGGTTGCCCCTGAGGTTTGCTGAACCTGGGCGTGCATGTCGTGCAGGACTAGGCGCATTATCAGGTTGAAGAGTAGGTCTCCAAGTGGGTCACCTGGTCTGGTCCCACGGGTCGTGTGGCAGACTCCTGGTACCCCATCCACTGTGAAGAAAGTGTTGTGCATGCAGTCTTGGATCAGCTTTTCGGTGTGGGGAGAGGCATTCCTAATGGCATGGTCGGTTTTTGCCTGCTGCAACCACATGTCGATCAGGTGGGTGGGGATACCCCAGCTGTGCAAGGCTTCAGCCACTGGTCGTGGGTCCAACTGGTCTGACAGGAGGGCTTGCAGCACAGAATAAAAGGCTGATCAGGTCAAAGAAAACCACTGCTGATGGCAGTTTTCGCCTCCTGCACCAGAACTGGTGGGCTTCCACCATGTGGTGGGCGACATCCGTGCCCATGGACTTCCGGCCACCCCCTTGCAACAAGTCCATGCCTTCCGTCCATGGCCCCTCCAACTGACTGCGCAACATCCGGTGGTAGAGCTTGGACGTGTGGTCCGAGATATAGATAGCTCTGTACGCAGCCGGGTCGGCCGTGGAGTCACGCCCTTTGTAGAGGGGCACCAACTTGCCTCCCTTCCATGAGGAGGGTTCCTTCCCATGCGCCACGACTTTAGTAGTGAGGGCCGTGAACTGCTTTGAGAAGATGCTACCTCCAGCTTTGAGAAGACATGGTGTGATGCCGTTGGGACCTGGAGCCTTGCCCCTTTTCATCCTGGCTACGGCTGCTTGGAGATTCCAGTCGGACGGGAATGCTTCCGCTTCCTGGATGTCTCGGGGCAGAATTGGCAAGGCGGCATCGGCTTCCTGGAGCGTCTCCCAACTGACTCTGACTCCGGCTTCAATTTGGGCAAACTGGTGCAGCCACAGCATTTGTTGTTGTGCGTAAGAGGTGACCATTTCTCCCTGCTGGGTGCGTAACATGGGCAACGGCTTGGACTGCATGCGGGCATTGTCTTTTCGACTGCCAAGTCTAGCCAGCATACGGAACATTTGCTTGTGGTCCGCTAGTTGACCAGCTTCTTGGAGGTGTACCAGAAGCTGGTCAAAAAAGACTTGCAAGTCAGCTGAGACAAGGCGTCTGACAGTGCGCTCGATGAGCTTGAGCTGTTCTTTGAATTCAGGGTCGGTCATGACTGCCCATGCACGGCCACAGTCCAGGACATGCCTCTTGAAGGCAATGGCATCGAGCGTAGGGGCGCTCAGGGTTGGGCGACGTCTTGCCCCCTTCTTCCTAGTGAAGGATTGCCTGGCCAGCTGCTTGTACTGGGTTTCATACAGCGAGCTATGTGCATCGGCTGCAACCTCCCAGGGAGGGATTGGCAATGTGGCGAGGGCATCTTGGAATTGCCTGCGCCTGGTTGGGTCCATCAGCGCAAATTCATCCCACGAGTGCTGAGGGGCAGCCTGGTGGGTGTGGATCCATCCGTTCAAGGTGAGGACTGCCGGGATGTGATCCTCATGGGCAAAGGTTCCATCATAAGACCTCCAAGTTTCGGACTGGGACACTATTTCAAACAGGGCACGGCTGAGCAGGACATAATCGAGTCGCATGCGTTTGCCTGAGGAATGTGTCCAGGTGAATGATGGTCCACGATGCATGGCCTTGAATGTGGACGGCACAAACATGGCTTGCTCGCAAAGGAAATCCTCAAAGACAAGGCTTTGGGGTGTAGTGGCGTCGGCATCATGCTGCTGGAAGAAATCTGTTGTAGTGGAGGCCAATGTGGCGTTTGCATCAATGAGGACGCAGGTCATGTCTGTGGAGACAGCTTGGTACCATATGGCTGTGGTCTGGGTCCACCATTGCTTAATGACATCAATCGGTGCTGTTGCGTCCCCGGTGGCCTTGCCCAAACATGGCGCATGGAGTACTATGGCTGTCAGACACAGTGCATCGTGCTCAATGCGCACAAATAACCTCCGTGGGTCAGCATGTGCAACTACGCAGGTGCAGTCGGCTAGTGTCACCTTACCTTGGTCCACTGTGGTGAGGAGAGGCATGGTACGGTGAAGCCACAGTTCACATCCAGACCGTTCTGCATTCTGCCCTGCGCCGCCTGACGACAGGATCAGGTAGTGCTCGGCGCGGTATTGCCCTTGAGCAGTGCGGGTTTCCTGGAGCCCTGCAATATGGATGCCCGCAGCGTGCAACTGGTGATCTAGTCGGGTGGTGCGTGCTCCTGTGCGCCTGCCTACCTCTGTCTGGCTGTCGGTTCGGTCAAGTGCCAGGACATTGATTGTGGCCAGGCGGCACTTAAATTCAACCGGATTGCGTTCCTGGACATGGGAGGGTACGGGGAGTTGGACCCGGCGTTGTGATGGGACAAACTGCCAAACTTGGGGAAGCATTGGCGAAAGGATTTGGGCATACTTTGCACCCAAGCCCATACCAGGTCATGCTGCTCACGGGCTAACTGGTGAAGTGCTACAAAATCGATGGGCGGGAACTGGTCAGGGGCCAGGAGGACATGTTTGGCAAGTGAGTCTGCAAGATCATTCCAAGCATGTTTGGTATGCCCTCTGACTTCCTGGAAGTTCACATTGGGTGGTGACCATGCGGCAAGTAACCTACAAAGCTGTGCAAGTCGTGGGTTGGAGACTGTGGTGACTAGTTCCTGAGCGATCAAGCGACTAAGCGAAAGATCTGGGCGGACCAACACAGGACAGTTGAATTGGTACTGGAGCACTGTGGCCAGAGCAGCTGCAAGTGCCGAAAGTTCGGTAGCAATGTTGTCCAGGCTGGAAGCTCCTAGCCAGTTCTGGTGGGCTGTGCCTGTGATGACTGGGCCTGGGGTGCCCAGCAGCCTTTGTGACGTGTCGTGATGGGCTACTAGGACTAGGCTCCAGCTGGCCGCTACCGCAGATGTGGCTCCGTCGACAAAGACCTCGATGAGCTCATAGGGTCCGATTGGGGCTTCCAGGGCCTCAAAAATGGCGTTCCACGTGGATGGCGTGCATGCCATCTGGGCAGGAACTGATGATAACTGGAGGTCGAGGCTGTCTGTGACCTGCTGAAACCAGTTGCTCGATGCATTCCATGCAAGTGCTGACATGTCATCCTGCCAAGGCTGGGCAGGGTCTGCACGCGTGACTGGCAAAACTGCGTCGAGGGACAGGACCACCGGGTAACCAGGACATGGGACTGACACTGGCTGTGTCGGCATACGGGCCTCCGCCTTTGAGCGCTTCAGAAATGGGTCGGGCACTCCAGGGGGGTGGGCTTCAGGGAGCAGGAACAATGAGCCGGGGGCGTAAGCTTCTGAGTCCCATGCATGTGCTCCTTCTGGGAGCGGCATATGGTGCCTGTGCAGTGCTAAGACCACGGAGTGGCCATCAATGAGCGGTAGCTGCTCCGTGGGGCTCAGCTCATCATTGCCAACCCATACCGCACATTCATTTTGGGGTTGCTGACAAACAGTATCATGATAGGCCAGTGCAAGTACTGTGGGAAATGCAACTGGAGTTGGGGCCATGGTGGCATGCCTATTGGACTGTCCCTGTGCAGCGTCAGAGTCAAAGCTGGTAATGAGCACGGACCTGAAGGTGGCAATGGGCTGCTGTACAACCATAAGGTGTGCCGCCAGATGCGTTGGCATATCTGGAGGCGCAGGTTGGACCAAATGCAAATGCATGGCATGCTGTGGCATCACCACGTCTACCCACACACTACGGATGCGCTGGATCCAGTCGGTTGGGTCGTGGTTCAGTAGCACCAATCTCGGCTGGAAACACTGTGGGAAACGGATGTGGTCCACATACCAGGTAACCACAGGCACTAGGGCAGGCAGGGCCGGCGGCTGCAAAAGAGCTAATGGCTGCCAGAGTGCTTGAAGCGCAGTGAAAAAAGCCAGTGCACTGCAGGGGTCAATGAAAGTCTGCGGCTCATTTGGCATGACTGCCACTGACATAGCTCTGGGGGCCATGTCCAATCCTGTATTGCTGTCCCCGGTGGTCATACATTCAATTGCTGCGGAGTGAAGGCGAGATTGAATGTTTCTGATGGAGGTTCTGATGGACTGAAAATGGGTTTGTATAAGGGCATGACTATCATCTTCAAGGCTTTTGCTGCGCACTGCTCTGACATCAAACCAGAAACCATGTCGGACTGGAAAAGTGTCCTCTCTTGCAAGGGTGACTTGACCGTGGGTGACCTCAACATCAAGAACATGTGCCTGAGGGTTGGACGGATGCGTAACTCCTGATATGAAACCCAATTGTTCGTGGTCAGTGTTGACATCCAACATGACGGCAAGAAACTGCAAGCTCCAAACATCAATATGGGGGTAGGAAACGGTCAAGATTGCCGATCTCCATAATGGGTTGGGCCGTTGAAGCAGGATGACATGCAGTTCTGGTTCCAGAGATGCCCCTGGCGGATTCGGCAAAACAACATGAAGATGCACCGGTTGGTCAGGCTCCAGGAGGTCACGCCACTTGTCAATAATGGTATGATGCCACGTGTGGGGCTTGGCGTTCAAGAGCAGTGTTCTGGATTCCTCTGTTCTGATTCTGCTATCGGAATTGAGGTACCATGATCTGACCTGAAAGGGGACCTGTGCAGAGATGCCGCATTGGTGGCCTAGCTCACGAGCTTGCCATTCCAATGTTTGACGGAACTCAACGAGTGCAGCAGGAGTGATGCGGTGGTTAAAACCAATGCCTGTGTTCTCCACTCCACCCGATGCCGGACCAGGTGTCTGGTGTGAACTTGTGGTGACCTGCATCAAATCAGTGTCATCAGAGTCATCATCATGTTCTTGGGGGGGATTGGGTGCAGGTGCTTCCAACCTGCTGGCCATGGAGACCGCTTCCGGTTCTTGCGGGGGAGGTGCAACGGACAACACTGCGCTGATCCCGGAAAAGATTTCCTCAGGGTCATGCATTGAGAACCTAAGGAGGCCTGAGTGCATATTGCATTGTCGATAATCACACTGGAGTTGGAATCCATGACGGTCGATCATGTCCTGGGTGCAAATGCGGTCAGGTGCGGACTCAGCACGTTGAAACAGTCCTACTCTGGAGCCCCCCAGAAAGATGGTGGTGAAATGAATCGCTACTTTTTGGGGGTGTAGGCCTTGTTCCAAGATAATGTGAACCGCTGTGCGTGGTTGCGTGTGGTATGGAGGATTGGGCAATACATTGAGCACCCTCATGGGTTGGTGCCGCTGCACACGATCCAGCCATACATTACACAGGTCAGCGTACCATAAATCTTGGATGTTGTCGAGTTCAACGACTCGTGGCTCAACACATTCCGGGTAGGCATCATGGTGGACGTACCAAACCTCTACTTGCATGACAGGCCCGGTGTCTGGATGGACCACGGTTGCCAGTTCATCAAACAAGTTGGAAAGGTGTATTCTCCATGCTGGTCGTGCGGCTCTCCTGGGCGCTGGCAGTGCTTGAGGTTGAGGCCGATTGGTCACAAAATTAGGAGGCTCAGCTTCCTGCTCTTGTGAGCACTTGCACTGGGTGGCATTCGGTGTCTGTGAGGCAATCGGATCCATGTGGAGTGCAATTTCGTGTGCTGGCTGAGGCTTTTCTGTACATCCAACATCGTGTCTGAGCGTGGAAACAGGGCTGCTATGTACAGAAGGAGGCTCTGGCACGGATGCAACGACTGCGGATAGGTCGGTTGGCACTGCAGGTTTGGGACCAAAGAAATCTCGAATGCTGGTCTGGCCTGAAGCCTCGGGGGGCCTTGACTTTGCCTTCGGTTGTTTGGACTTCCTGGCAAAAAATGTGTTGATGGAAGTCTGCACCTGAGAGGGGTTCTTAGTCTTGGCCTTGGATTGCTTTCGGTCGCTTCCATTCTCAATCTTAGGGCAAGTAGGGCAGCTCTTGCAGTGATCTGTGGTGCTTTCACCTGCGTGGAAGGACTGGTCGACTTGGCAACCATTCGTGGGAACTTGCTCCAATGTCGCCATGGGATTGTCTCTCTGGGAATCGTCTGCATGGCTTAACATAGGCTGCACTACCATATGACCAGATGGCCTGGTGTGATTAGGGGGGTCATGCGCACCCTCATTACGGAGCTCGATATCTTGGGGCAATGGGATATCCTTGGCACACCATCTGAGGCGGTGCTTGGCGACCGAGGCAATGACCTGACCATCTTGGAAGCAAAAAGTTGCGTGAGAAAAGTTGTGTCTTCTGCAAGGTCCATCGGGTCCAGGAGGAAATCCATCATTGCATCAGTGGTCCCATCATGGTGCAAGGTATTGGCAGCTACCTGTGTGTCAACCTCATGACCATAGGGGGGTGGAACATCAACTGTGGCGTACGACCCATGGCTGACTGGTCTTGGATCCGTTTGGGTGATCGGCCATAGAAGTCCATCAAGGCTGACTCCACAGCCCTCTTGAAGATACTCGCAGTAGTGGAATACCGCCGCTTTAAAAAGGATTTGCCTGCGACTGACATGATGTGTGACTCTGTGAACCCCCCTTACTACAGTAGGTTGATTGGTACTGCCCGTGGCAGTCGGATGGTGGTGGTATATCACATCGATCATAATCAACCGATCTGTCGAATGTAGGGGGATGTCACCAACCCTTTGGACGATTGCTGGTATGGCCAATTCTGGAAAAGCATCCGGAGAAATGGGCATAATATGTAGGGCTTCGATGCAGTTGAACGGAACTCTCAGTGCGTCCGCGATGGTGTGAGACGGCTGGGCGAGCTGTGCGTTAACCAACTGCACCACAGTGTCCATGCCATCCATTTGATAGATGTGCAGGGGTGTGGTGAACTGAGAGGCAGCTGTGGCAACATGTGACTGTACATCATCACTGGCCGCATTGGAAGCATGCTGTGTGGTCCCTCCAGAATTAGTATCAGTTGATGATCCCGCCTGTGAGTTGGATTGCAACGCTAGCTGCGCTGGGGTCGAATGGATCTGCAGTTGGAACCCATCACCATGGGACATGACATGCTGCGGTCTCAATGTGTAGGGTATCACTTGCCAACCAAAAGTCACAGTGCATTCTTGGTAGCTGCACATGGCAGCTGCATCGGCTGCCTGGGCGATGTCAAAGCCGCTGACATCCGTTTCGAAGGAGGCTGCAACTGAGAACATGTCAAATGAGGCGGAGCACGACGGAAAGACAGTGACCAAACCTGCGTACCTGTCAAGCTGAATTGATTGTGTGACAACCACATCCATCATGATAAAGCTGTGCCTGGGTGGTCGAGGAGGATCACCATGAATAATGGTGACATCAAACCATTCATCTGGGGTTTATTTGATCTACCCAAATGGAACTGATTTGCGCCTCCCAACCTTGTGGCGGCCCAACTAGTTGGAGGTTTCGGGGGGCAGTCCATCTCCTAATGGTGGCATGGTCAATATACCAGGTTCGGAGTGGAACCTCAAAGTCTCCATCATGGATATCAAAACCCATCCGAGTGAAACGGTTGGACAAGTCAGCGACAAATGCAGGCGGAACTGGCGGTTGATGACCCTGTTGATTGGGTCCAGGGTCAGCTGGTGGCTGATCTGCCGGCATGCGAGCAACCAGGTCAGTGATAGGACTCTCATGTTCCAGACGGCACTGTCGGATGAGCTTGGTGTGTCCTAAATCACAGTGGTTTCTGGATCGGATGCCTGACTGTACAGTGCGGAAACGGGTTGCTACTGCAGTGCACTCTGAGCAAGATCCTGAACGGTCGCCCACTTGCAGTGTACCCTTACAATGCTGCAGCCGTCCATGCTTGGAACCGGTGGCCTTCTGATGAACCACTTCTTGGGGAGGTGCATGCAAGTGCAAAATGTCTTGACCCTGACGTTGGGGACCCTTAATCACAAGGTTGTCAATCCGAGTGCAAATACCTAGGATGGGAGACACGTCAACTTGAGAAGGGCGATGTCTGTGCCTTGGGGATGGTACAGGCAATCCCAAATCAACCTCTGCTAGTGATGGAGGACAAAGACTACCTGGATCAAACAAATCGACAAAACTGGCATCAACCTGAACTTCGCAGGGGCCGGCATCAGCGTTTGGATCGACAGGTGGTGACTGGGTGAGGCTCTGTACACAGCATGGATCAACCTTAGTGTGAAGGCATCGGGCATTGTGCAGTGCTCTGATGCTATTGACTTCACCGGGATCAACAGGCTTTGCATGGCTCTTACCACTAACTGTAGGTGAAACAATTGACCATGGTTTGTTTGACATGGTAAGTGATTGAGATGGCACAGTGATGGCAAAAAAGGTCTGATCTTCGTCAAGGCCTATGAACAATTGGACATTTTCGTCAAAACTGACCCTAGCGACCTTGGGTTTGGGATTTGAGCTCCTTGGGACAAAGCCTGTCACATGCATGGCGGATGAAGCCAGTTGAAGATGTGAGTCATTGACTTCCGCTGCTAAGTGAAAAGCAATGTCCTGGGCTGTCCATTCATCAACAAAGTCGGTTTCGGTCAAAACTGTGTGTTGCCATTTGATGGTTTTCCAAAAATTGTCCTCAAAATCCATAGTGTTGGGTTGAATTGGAAAATTACACCTTTGGACTTGGGACATGTCAACGGACGCATCACAGGCAAAAGAATACTCGAGCAGGTCACTACCTAAGGTTGTCCACGAGATGTTTTTGCTCTCAAGATCAAAATCGCTGTCAGGATGGCTTCGAAACTGAACAGGAAACATTGAGGGCAAACTGTGAAGACCCTGGTCAAAATTGGAAGCAAAATCGGCAGTGTCTGCATGATATCGATGGCCTGGTTGGTATCCCCAGTGATGCATAGGGGGCCAATGAGCAATACATGCTGTGGGTGTATTTACTCGCCCTCGCCAAAACCTGGGTTGTGTGGCGTCTCTTTTTCTTTTTCCTTGCTGTTGGGAGATTCTACTCTGGGCCTCTTGCGGTCCTGCTGGTCCACTTCTTGTTGCACCGCTTGGACTGCTTGGGTGTGGAGGGCCCGCAGATTGTTGGCCAGGTCCTGAAAGCTCGCCGCAATTTTCTCTCCAGCAGCTGACTCGTGTGCCTTTGCAGGGATGTCCTCTGTGTCGCTGGTCATGGCAGCATCTTCTTTGGGGACCACCCTGGCAGCTGACTGGGAGCTGCTGAGGTTCTCCTTTGCAATGGCCAGATTTTCCTGAGCTACTTGAAGGCGGTCCATGAGCTGTTTCTCCTGGGACATGAACTGGTTTGTATACGCAGTCCATTGTTGAACTGATTGTGACAAGAAGTTCTTCCAAGCCACATGCATGTTCAGCCTGGCGGCCTGTGCATCTGCGATCTCCCGCTTTGCTCGGCCGTGTTGTGACACCGCCGCATGGAGCTGTTTGGTTTCCTGCTGACCAGCACAGATGGAGACATCCTTCATCAAGGCCTGAACATCGTCTGGCAGAGCGTCTTGGTGCTTCCTGAGTGCGGCAACCAGTGAGCGCATCTGCTTGTCCTTGTCTTTGTCGTCTTTGGTCTCCGACATCTGAGATGAGGAAGGGCCTAGTGACATGCTGGGCGCGGCTGTTGAGGCTGTCATCCAAGGTGGTTCCAAGGAGGGCATAGCAGGCAGCGATTGTGGACCATACTGCACCTGGTCGTCTGCATGCTTCTGCTTGCCTTTTCCTTTTGCATGTGGTCCTTGTTTCCCTTTTTTGGATCTCTGCCTTGGAGACTGCCGTCTTCTGGGAGATTTGATCCACTGCGCCTGTTCCCAATGGGGTTGCTCTTCCCATTGGTCGTTGTTCCATTGCACTGTTCTTGGGGTGGTTGGACGAGCCGGAGGAACAAAATTGGCGTCCATTGTCACCTTCCATGATTGGCCACACCTGGCACAGTGTTCGTGTTTTCCACTGCAGATACGCTTGCAGGGGAGGCATTTCCAAGGTGCTGGGGTTGAGTAGTCCATCTGTGATTGGATCTTCTCCAGCACTGTTGGGTCTTGCGAGTGGTGGCTTTTCAAAATCTTGTGCACTGCGGCTAATCTCCAGGTGGGCAAAGGACAAATCCCTTTGCGATGGAGGTACCAGCTGAGCCGGGCAGAAGACCGTTTCCTCCTGTCCGCTCTTCTCTTTGTGTTGGTTGCCGTCTCTGCTCAAAGAGTCCGACAGAACCAGTGGAAAAACGCTGATATAGTCGCAAGCCAAGCAAAATGAGATGATGAAGGTGGTCAAAACCGACAAAATTGAGCACATCCACAATGAGCCAGTAGGAACAATGCAGTGTACGGGAGCTCACCCCTGAAAATAAATAAGGCTGGAAAACACCAGGGCTATACCAGATCAGTGTAATCCAAAATGATGTTGTAAATCAGGTGTAAAAGGCCCACCTGCAGAAGCCACACAATTGGGAAAACGCAAGGCTGACCTGCAAATTCCAGAGATTTGCAAAATCGGGAAAAATCAACCAATGTAGCCAGAGTTGTACCAAAAAGTGTAAGTTCCAATCAAGTGTTAGGCACACTTGCAGAAGCCCCTGTAGTGGATCACGTTGAAAAGATGAAAGGGGAAAATCACCGCAATCAAAATTCCCAGAAGCAGTACAGGACCAGTGTTGGGCACACTTGGAAAGCCGATGCAAAGGGTTTTTGCAATAGAGATAACCCCGAACTCAAAGGCGACGCTGAACAACCAGCGGGGAAGAAAAGCCCACTAAGGTCAATGGCTATCCCACACGAAACAAAACGGAGTAAGCGAGGGGAATGCACTGAGCCAAGACCTTTGGGAAGGATGACATCCCATATATGAAATGGAAAATAAAATTCATGTTTGAACGCACCAACCAGCCATTCTATTGGTATCCCAGATTTTCAGACCCACATACCATAACTAACAATAATACCATAGCTAAGAATTTGCTATCCCATCCCATGTGCTCAATGTATGGAATATTTACCAACATTTGCCCAAACAAAATCACCCAGTTTTGTAGGTAAATATACCAGCACCATGGAGCATATGGGCATACAGCAATTAGTGGAAAACCAATCATAACATTCCTTAGTGGGTCAAAAACACCATCCCAAAAGAGTGTTGCACACCGAAACCATCGCAACGATGGTGGATGTAGGGGATGAAATATAGAGAGAAAATCAGGCATATTCATGACATATAACATGATATTTACCAATTTTACCACAATTATATCCCTATTATACCTATTATATAACTATTCATCATAATTACTGTATATAACTATTACCCCTATTATATGTCCCTATGATAATAGTTATTGAGGTACCCATTATATACTATTATCTATTATTGGGTTTACCTCATCATCTTCCAAAGCCCGGCATCACGAATTCCGCCAAGTCTCAGAGATGAAGCACCTGGAACTGAAGAATGAACATTGGTTTAAACCCATGATAATGCTGTTCATATATGGGTTGATACAATGGGTTTTAATATATATATATATGTATATATATATATGTACATATATATATATTAATGGATTGTTCCCATCAGGATATATATATATATATATTAATACTACATATATGGGTTGACGGTTGGACAATCCATTGTAAATATATATATATATATATATATAAATCCTGATAAGATGGGGGAAGAAATGATGTCACGTCACATGTTGCATACAAATATAGTCCGATCCAGGCGATCAACATTTGGACATCTACTGAACATCAGCAAATCATGAAGATTTACCGAGCAATTGAACGGTGATTTGATGGTTAAATCCAGCCATGTCGGCTTCAATTTGTCAGACAAACCCTTTGCAGTGATTGTTCTTGTTTTTTCAGACTTTTCAAATTGCTCCAGCTTGAGATTTTCTGGCGGGTGGTATACCTACCCCTCTGAAAAATATGCGTTCGTCAAATGGTATCATTATTCCCAACAGAATGGAAAGTCATAAAGACCATGTTCCAAACCACCAACCATGATTATTTATGAGGATAAACCATATTCATGGATAAATACACCATTATTGTGGATAAACCACATAATTATTGGTACAATTTAAGTCCTTTCACCAAGGCCCCCCCATCGATTCTCAGGAAACCAGCGATTCTCAGCGATGATCCCAACCCCCCATTTTGAATGGGTCACCTTGCTACAGAATAAACACACGAAACATTTGGGTGTTGAAGCCATCCGAAAACATGGCTTAATTGATCTTAATCGAGAATACCATCTGGTTATTTAACATAACCATGGGAAATCCCTCATAAATGGAGGTTTCTAGATGGGAAAATCATCTATTTCTATGGGCCATCTATACCATGGCTATGTAACAAATAACCAGAGGGTATCTTCCAGAATTCGATTATGGCAAGCTGGGAAATCCACCATAAATGGAGGTTGATAGCTGGCTAAACGGATCTAAACGGTGTATTTTCCAGCTAACATTGTCCAAAAACCACCGCCAGCTAGTTCCCAAGTGATATTCTTATTGGTATATCAGCTATATGTTGCCAATTATATAACAGTTGCATTACAGTTGCTGAATTGTGGATGGTTAAAAACTATAACCAACATCCAGTTGGTTGACCGGCATTTCGGCGAAATCCCCAACAGTGTTCATAGTGTTGATCCCTATTTGTGGCTAAATCCCTGTAGCTACCCTCCGGTGTCGTCAAACGTGGCAAACTGGGAAATCCCTGATCAAAACATATCAAAACGGTGATTTCAATGGAACATAATCGAACTAATATGAGCTAAGTAAATATGGATTTCTCCAGCTAGGCATGCTTGATTGATATATTTTGATTTTCATTGTTCCACTATATCACGATATCAGTTATATCCCTTCTATATCAATGTTTATTAATGCTGGCTATACATATATTGACCATATATTTTGATACTTATTGTCCCATGACCCATGATATACTCATCATATCCCCATTATCCCTGTTCATCATATAACCCATATGCTCAATGTATGGTATATTTACCAACATTTGCCCGAACAAAATCACCCAGTTTTGTAGGTAAATATACCAGCACCATGGAGCATATGGGTAATGCTATACCCAGCTAGCCATGTTTGATGAAACCGGAGGCGCTCTGCACCTGGAGGAAGCCAACAAATCTCCGAGAGATCGTCGTCCAAACTCACCACATAGGCGCCTACCGGATAGTCCCAAACGAAATTTGTTGGGTTTATGGTGGATATACCCTCTGGTTAGCCATGGAAAATGGCCCATTTATAGATGGTTTGCCTATTAAAAATAGTGATTTTCCATGGCTACGTTACATAACCAGAGGGTAACCATACTTAAAAACTCAACGGGTTTCTAAGCAAACTTATAACCGGGGGGGCTCACCTTGTATAAACCATATATACATGGGATAACCCACTAAGCGGTCTTACTAAGAAGGTTTATCATCTGATACTAAAAGTAGGATGATCCTCCAAGTAGCGAAACTAGGCATTTGTCGCCGCATATCATCATGTCAATCCTGGATTCAGTTTTTCCCTAGTCTTAGAATTGCACAGCTGGGACCACACAAATGATTTAAAAAAACCTCAATCCCATGCTGTCCCAACATTTATTTTCATTCAAGGAGGTTTCCTAAATTTGGGGGTACCCCAACTCATCCAAGTCATTAGGCGAGTGTAAGATTTGAACAACCCTTTTCTTGTGTCACTGTGGGGCTGCCAATGGCGATGGAAAGGTGGGCTAAGTTGCCTGAACAAAAATCATGGCCAAAAATGTTTCTTCGAGAGCCTCCATGTATAAGAGTAATTGAGGATGGGGACCCTGGCACGACACTTATCTGGGGATGGGTCAAAACCTATTATTGCCAAATGACTGGGGGAATAAACATCCATTAACCAACTATTTTAGTGTACCTAGGGTCCCTGGGTTTTGACTCATAGTCATTTGACTTATGTCATACCGAACATGGCAAACGAACATGGCATACTAAACATCCCGCACACATTGCATAGGTGATGTGGCTGAACATGAGAATGTAGTCCAGCCCCACAGGCGAAAGGACCATGAGTCATGAGAGTGTGGAATATACACTAAGATTAAGTGTTTCCCTTAAAATTGACAGCTAATCCCAAGGCAAAAGTCCGAAAACTTAATCTTGGAGGGAATACAAATCCTCCAACTATATCCAAATTACACCGGCAAGAGGCCCCACACAGTGTGGGGGGTAGGAAGCCAATGTACCAGACACAAGCCACAGTAGCCACGGAACAGTAACAGATGAGGTTAGACATTATCGCAACTGCAGCAGCAGGACCTTCTGTGTAGATCTACAAAGAGGAGCTCAGAAGATCTTCATACAAGAATTTCCCAAGAGCATCCGAGAGGATACAAGCACCGACGCAGAGGATCTTCAAGATCTTCATGCAAGGACCTCTTGAGGAGGATTTCAGCAGGATCTCCACAAGATCTTCTCACAAGAATCTGGGCCAGATCATGTAAGGACACCGAAAGGATTTCACAAGGACCTCTCCAAGAGCTTCTCACAAGGACCTGGACAAGATCATGCAAAGGCCTCTTCGCACAAGGAATTGTAAAAAACCTTGAGCAAGATCTTCATGCCAGGAACCCTATAAGAGGCAAGATCGTCATAAAAGGACCTGCTGCTGCTGGAGCGGACCTTACAAGATCTTGACACAAGAAGCTCCCAAGAGGCTCCCACAAGAGCTTTCATACAAGTACCTCTAAGACATGACATCTGCAAGCTCCTCATGCAAGGGCCTCGTAGAGAGGATCTCACCAGGATCTCCACAAGACCTTCTGTTAAGGACCTGTACAGGATCATGCAAAGACCCCCAAAAGAGCCTGATTATCGGAGAATTTACAATGTAAATGCCGCAGGCCCAGAGCTTGAGAACCCCGCGGCGCAGACTTTGCGCGAGCCTGCACATGGGCTTGTCACAAGAGCCATTTAATGCGAGAATTTACAGGAAAAATGCCGCGCCTCAAAGTCGCAGGGCAGACTTTGCACGAGCCTGCACACGAAATGCACTTGGACAGCTCAGACTCTCAGACGAGTCATTTTATGCGAGAATTTACAGGGAAAATGCCGCAAGACAGATGGAGCACCCTGATCTAACCGCGGCCTTAACACCTACCGTAAGAACCCCTCAGTGTGAACACACTGTTTGGGGAAAAATAACACGTGAAGCTGCGAAGCCTTGATTCACCAATGTTTACCGATAATGATTATTGCTGTCCTCGAGGAACTTTTGACGCTTCGCCTTGTTGATGTCCACGGGCTTCATGTCCCTCAAGAAGACCATGCGGTCTGCCTCGCGCAGTTGAGGCTTTCCTGCTGATCGAGGCCCAGAGGGAAAACACCTCTGAAGCCGTCATGATTGCCTGGCCCAATTGCTCATGCAGAGCCATCTGAGGTCCGGGTGGCAGCTGGTGGAACGTCAGCGCGCTTTTGGCTGGTCAAACTCTCAACTTGTTCTATCGGTATCGCTGTTTCAGCCAACCATGTCTGGACAAAACCCATCAACGTTTGTATATAAAGGCCCAACCCTTATTGGTGAATATCCCTTTTCCATATTGAAGACCCCCAGAAACAGTGGATGTAGGGCTGAAATCAGAATGGGGGTGCTTAATAGGATCGGGTGATGGAATCCTCCATGAATGTATGCCAATGTTTGATAGCTTTATTTGCGATGCATAATCAGAACCCTAAAAAAACAACAGCCGAGGTTAACCAAACACAGTTTTGTATCTCAAATTCTTGTGCCTCGCATCCTCCTAGTCCGTCTCCTCGTACATGCCATCATGATGACTTTCTGTCGACTTTGCAGCGGCTCGTTTCGTTCAGACGATCCAGCGCTGCACGTCAGCGATGTTGGTGACGTCGCGCGTGGGAGCATGGTTTGCCTCCAACTCGAGCAGGCCTTGTTTCTGGATGCTTCAAACAAAATCGGGTAAACCAAAATCATTGGCTTCCCCACAGCAAATATCAACAAATGACAAAGTTTGGATGATTTTGGGGTCTCCCGCTTAAGAACTCTCCATATTATGGGTTTTCCCCACTTCCAATGGATTAAACCATATTATAAAACCTCCAATTTTCCCTATATTCACTGGTCGTCTCAGGAACCGATTTATTGGAGGTACCTAGCATATATAAGACCTATGTAAAGGTTATGTAAGGGAATACCCCTACAAAATATTGCCTTACATGGTATACAGTACCTCCATTTTAGGGTTCCCATTAAATATTGATATATTAAACTTGCTATTTAGGGGTTTACCCCATTCGACGCACCCATCTAGCCATCGCATGCCATCGCTACCCCGTTCTGTGAGACCGCCTTCCTCCATGCACCGAGTGATGTGGTTCCGTTGTTCCAATATGCCAGGCCTGAGCACCCCGAAGCCCATGGCATGGGCACGTCAAACATCAACAGCACCTGTGAAATCAAAAAGGAAATGCACATAAGGCATATGGTTACTGTAAGTTTAATTACATACAATGTGAAGTCCCCAAGATAGCTAAGTTGGTGCACATAACTCATATAACTATGGTTTATGGATTTATGTTAATCAACAAGAACATTTTTTGAGTTGAAACGGACATGCTCAATTTCTGTTGATATTTAATTGATATTTCTGGCGATTTGAAACCATCAGGTATGCTCAATGGTTGCTCCAATTTTTGTCGGGGGTTTCCATAGTCATAGGGGGATCCCCAATAGCTGGATGGTTGATTTCACGGACAAATTAGAAAATCACATGGATTTGGAGGGTACCCCCCAATTTTAAGGGAAACCTCTACAATGTGAGGCCCCCGTTCGGAATCGCTAAGTTGGGGCTCACATAACTCCAATTTCACTATGGTTTATGGTACGCAAATAACGAACTAGGCTTTTGTTAACCAACGTTCACATTACTGGGAGGCCTCACATTGTATGAACATCCCCAAAAAATAGCCATGCGACCCAAACAGACTCCCCCTATAGCCAGATCCTTGTTGGCTTCGTTGGTGAAAGAATGCGGGTAACGAGCGAAAAAAATCTTCAACATCAAGGGTAATGGTATGCTGTAGATCCTAGAACATCTGCAGGAGCCTCAGGAGACCCGACATTTTTTGGGAAAACCATTGGTTTGAAGCTTTTTTTCCCTTCAACCACCTATTGTATAACCCTAAACCAATTGATTTGTGGGAAACATGCAGGAAGACAATTCTTTTTACTATGTTCCCCCTAAATGTCGGAGGTTCCTGTAAATATATGTAAAGTTATCAATTGTTATAGTTATCAACAAAAACGACAATGTTATCAAGTGTCGTGGGGATAAAAATTAAGATTTATATATATATATGATATAGTAGTAGGGTCGTGCAAAATTACCCAAACTTTTACCATTGCATTCTGATAGCAAATCAATTCAACTTAATTCATTAAGAACGTCGAATGTCGAATTTACGAATCGACATGATCCAGATTTTAGATACCGATTTGCGTAGTTTGATCATGTTTTCCCCCAAATCTGCGACTACCCTCTGGTCATTTAACAGTTTGCTATTGAAAATGGCCATTTATAGTGAGTTTTCCCATTGAAAATTGTGATGTTCCATCGTTTTTTGTATGTTTACCAGACGATAAACCACAGCACTTCCGGGATCCACCAAGGCGACCAGGCACCCGAACACACCAACTTTCAAAGCAATTTCGCGCGCAAAAACGTCCAAGCGCAACGCCTCCTGCACCGTGGGGGGCCACGGAGGCCACGGACGGAACATGATCAAAGCTCCTTAAAAAGCCTTTCTTTGGGAACCAAAAATGCATTAGAACATATAAGTGGTTACCCCTAAGTCATCCATTTTAATCAGTTTTTTCATGATCTACATATATGAACATATATACGCCAAAAAAATCATCTGGTTGTGGTATACCTACCCATCTGAAAAATATGAGTTCGTCAGTTGGGATGATGACATTCCCAACTGAATGGAAAAATAAAAAATGTTCCAAACCACCAACCAGATAAGAACCAGTGTTTGCCTTTTTTCCCGGATTCACCAGCATAATAGTTGCCATGGTTTTTGACCCACACCCGTATGTTTTGGATCGTTTAAACAATTTTAAAGGTAAATGTTGATGAATGTGGCAGCTGCGACAATGCCCGACCAAACGCCGACGTTCCCCAACTGCAAGAAACACCACTTCTCATTTTTTTTGAGGAACGCCTGGCGTAAAACACATGAAATGCCAGGTCTTTTGAAGCTTTTGTGGAAAGTTATACATGGAGGTTTCCACAGTCATGGGGGTACCCCAATAGCTGGATGGCTTGTAATGGAAAATCCTATCAAAATGGATGATTTAGGGGTACCGTCAATTTTAGGAAACCCTCATATGGATCCACTTTTAGGTATCATGCAGAATATGCCTGGCGGTTTGTTGATTTCCTAGTAGAAATTTCACTTTCGGTGAGACAGGTTGTGGGCCGACCTGGCTGATAAACTTAGTCTATGGCTGGACACCATGAAGAAAAAATGTTCACCCTCCGGTCATCAAACATGGCTAGCTGGAAAATCACCAGTTTATGGATTTATGGATGATTTTCAGCTATGAACTATAAACCTCCATTCATAGGGGATGTCCCAGCTAGCCATGTTTGATTACCAGAGGTAACTCTGGAAGACTCCATGAAAAATACGTGGTGTCTAATGTACAGCATGGACAACCCATCCCCCTAGATAGCTAAGTTGGTTTAGTTCGCTAGGTAAACTATGGTTTATTGTAGATATAACTATGGCCCATTGCTAATTGTGATTCTTATAACTAGGGGGCCAACATTGTTACCTTTTCTCCGCAGCAAACTGAAACTGCGCCAGGAACCAGGAATATGTCCAAGACACATTCGCAAATTGAGCAGTGTTCAATACCCTTTGCCAATCCGTCATTATGGTGGGTTACCCTCTGGTAAACTAACATAGCTATTGAAACATGGCAATGTATAGTTCATTTAGCCATTAAATATGGTGACTTTACATATATAGTTATGTTAGTTTACCACGTGGTAAGATGATGACAATCCCCAATCTATTGGACAGTATGACCCTCTACAATCATCAACCAACCATTCATTAATTATATCCCCAATGTTTGAATGTTAAACCTCAGAAACACATCATAAAATCATGTATATATATATGTACATATGTACATACATACATACATACATACATACATACATACATACATACATACATAACGTTACGTTACGTTACGTTACGTTACGTTACGTTGCGTTACGTTGCGTTACGTTGCGTTATGCTACATTAAGTTACATTACATTACATGACTTTACATTACATACATTACATTAAATTCCGTTACATTACATTACATTACATTACGTTACGTTACATTACATTACATTACATACATACATATATATATATAGAATCTCAGTGAACTGAGATTCCCCAGCGACGATTCGTTCCCGGGGCGGCACCGTTTGACTTCAGCTGCAACGTCCTTATATCTCTGACGTTCTTCCTCATCTGAAACGTACAAGATCACCCGATGTGCCGGTATCCTGCCATGACCAGAATGCCAGCAACTCAGATTTTAATGGCATAGGATGGCATAGGTCAAAGTAGCAATACTGGTAGCACGAGGCTGTAGTGATATATGATATATGGATTCGGCCTTTTTTGTCGATGTGGTAAATTATGTGAACCACAGAAACAAGGTGAACCGATTTATCAGGTAACATGGGTAGTTGACGGGAGCAAAGAATTGGCTGGGTGATTTGCTGAAAATTATGGGTTAAAACCCTGGTCCCCTCACCAAAGTAGCTGGTATAGCTGGATTGTTATTCCTCCAGTCATGTGGGAATTTCTAGGTAACTTGACCTACAAATTGGTATCCAATCTCTCTAAGATTAAACACCCCCCCCCAGAAACCATGGAGGATGTACAGTTATGGCCCTTAACAGTTATAAATGGAACCCATCTATAGCTGTTAAGGGCCACAACTGTAGGGAATTTCAAGAATCTTTCGCAATACGCTCAAAGTTCATGAGCACGGACCAACCTTGGACTTTGTTTACTTTCGTAACCATCTAAGTTTTGATTCCTCGCTGGGAATGTTGACACTTAGAATAGTCTAAGTATAACTGTTCCAAGTGATATTTTGAATATGACACTAAGTATCAACTTATAATAACTTATAATATTCCAGTCTGCTGGCACATTGTAGTCTGCTGGCACTATCGTTTTCAATGTGGACGCAACGACTGCATCCGTTGATCAGGACCCTGTGGCCCTGTGGCGATGGCTGCGACTGCAGCGTGTCAGACCTTGATGTTAAGATACGGTGGATGGTTGCGAAATCCTGCATCACCTTGGATGGCTGAAACCCTATAACTATAAATAATGGGATAAGCCATCTATGAACTGGTGCAGGATTTCTTCCATCCACTGTATGTTTAGGCATTTGAGAGTTGATTCGCACTCATCCAGGTCCTGACTTGGGGATTCCCTGTACTTATTCATCTGGGTTTGTCTGCAAATAGGCTAAGGGAAACCCCCAAAATCTTACGGTAAATGATCATTCTTCCTATTCAAATGGCAATGCCTGGAGGGTATTCGACGCATTTTATGCATTTTCAGACAGATCCATACTGGCTTAAATCCAAGAACTGAAAACAGAAGTTCGTTCAGTGTGTCAAACAGCTGGCTATAACCACTGGAAACGACCTCATAGTCGTGTCAGACAGTCGGATGATTTCATGTTTTACTAAAGACACTTACTTTATCTCATTGTGTGAGTAGCAAAACATTTGGGTATAAACACATATTGTTGGTGAAAACATGTTCTTGTATCAAATTACACCATCTGGCAATTAAACATGGCAATGGCAAATCCCCTTTAAATGGAGGTTTCAATGGGACAACATCATCTAAACATGATTGTTTTTCCAGCTAGCCACGTTTGACTACTGGACAGTAATCATTTCAACACATATTGGATGAACACATGTGAACACTTCCTCCATGTGCACTCCACTTTGACCATCCTTGACCCCTTGGCGTTGCCAACAATGCCGCGCCCTATACTTAGCCAAGCTGGGATGGCTAGGGTTAATGATGGATAGATGGATAGTTCCCTGTGTGAATCTAGGACAACATATAACTTGGAGGGCACCATATCAGTTCACCTGAAAAAAACGGTAGCCCGTAGCCCATTCCAGCCCAGTGTTGATCATTTTTGTTTGACGTCAAGATCAGTGAAATGGCAATTTCAGTGTATTCCCCGCGTTTTGTGACACACCCAGAAGGTACACTAAACCCATCTTTGACCGGATCAAACCCCATAGACCCCAAATACAGTGGGTATATACCTGGGGAGACATCCCAGCTGGTAAGGTGATGAACCCAGGTCAATGGCCATTCCAAGAACCCAAATTGGAGGTACCTACCATATATAAGGCCTAAGGGCTAAATTTCAGGGAATACCCACACAAAATATGGCCAGAAATATGGTACTAACGTACCTCCATTTTAGGATCCTGAAATTCCCATTGACAACTGAGGATGTCTATGGATATTACATCACTGGATTCTGAGATGGTTGTTCCTACTTCGCAAGTGAGATGCAAATCCTTTAAGATGTACATAAGTAGTGCTGTTCTGCCGATGCATGCAGTAGGTTACATCTTAGTACTTAGACCCTCCAAGTACCCACACATGATTGTTTATACCCCATAGCCTGAATACGTTTATCAGTTATGGTTTATTTTTTTGAAGTATTTGGAGGATCTAGTTACATGTAGGAATATCTTAGGAATATCTTAGTTATATCTTAGTCTCCCCATGAAGGTTTCCGAAAATAGGGGTACCCTTAAATCTATAGTTAATGGGGATTATAAACGAACTTATAACTGGGAGGTATCACCTTATAGGTACTTAGTCTCCACATGACTCCGCACTTTCCGCAGCTCGACGCATGCAGCTCGACGCCTCTGCCGCTTCAACAGAGCAAGTGCCTTGACCTAGTCAAGCCGCACAGCGGCGAAAAAAAACGATTGGTCCTCAACGTTGCCAGGAGACCTGTATATACACCAACTTCAATACACATGTATAAATAAAAAATATATATATATATATAGATCTAATATGACCGAAGGAAGTTTAGAAGTCAACCTTCCGACAATATGGACAGATGAAAAGCAGAGTAGGGCAGAGGCAGAGAGAAGAGAAAGATTAGAAGAGAGAAGAGTAGAAGAGAAAGAGTCAGAAGAAAGAAGATGCAGATGCGCGAAAAGG
>Ga0126342_10001789_pt1 | contig 31609 bp, 33 predicted proteins | sample Cyp1metagenome_FD_92528 | JGI IMG/M metagenome (GOLD analysis project Ga0126342, IMG submission 92528) | Coral microbial communities from Lord Howe Island, Old Settlement Bay, Australia - Cyphastrea 1 metagenome | ecosystem: Host-associated > Invertebrates > Cnidaria > Coral ...
CGCATCTGTCGGCTCGCGTCTCCTCCGGCCACTGCTAGCAGGGCTGACCGGGGAACTGGATGCTTCCTTGGCCTTTTCCTTGGCCTTCTGTTCCATCTTCTTCTTGCAGAGTTCTACACGAAGAAGGGTCCTGAATTGCCATTCGTGAAAGTGGGATGGATCTCCACTATACACGTAGGCTCCACTCTTTGTCTCCAATGGTCCTGTAGGACTGCTTGGGCAGTACCTCAGGCCGGCCATCGACATAGCGTTCGATGATTTCGACGATTCTTCAGGTTGTTCTACGTTACACACTTACACACTTACACACTTACACACACACACGCACACACACAGGTTTGGACCTAGGCTATCACCGTGAGAGTCCGGATGTCGGGAGCGAACTCTCCGGCAACCAGCTCCGCTACCAGTTTGAATTGCGCTAGGGACCGTTTTTTGCAACCAACAGCTCAAGGGCCCTAAGTCAGGGTAGGTTTGAACCAAAAGCCACACATGAGGACCATAGTGTAAGGATCCAAAAGACCTCAAACTCACACTAATATATGCATAGGTGAACTATAATGTTTCACTAACCTGAATCTTAATTAAGGCCATTTGGGGACGATTTCCCTTATTAACCATGATTCCAGGGTTCGGGAGAACATGGTTCAGTCTCGGTCGTTATAATATACCCAAATATATGTGTATAAATATATATATATATATGCATTATCTTTATTAATAATCGTTGTATCTACATATGTATATATATATGATATTTACCCACATAGCTATGTTACTGTTACTTTACCCAAGGGCTACGTATCCAAGAAATCAGGACCACATCTTCGTCGGACACTCTCCGGTGGTCTCCAAGCCACCAAGCCCTGGAAAACTCAACGAACATAGCTATGGGAAATGGAGCATTTATAGAGGATGTACCAAAAAAAAAGGTGATTTTCAATAGTTAGCCTCCAGTTTGTTTTCACAGTTCGACCCTGGCATGAAAATCAGGGTTGAAAGACTAGTGAAACCACTAAAAATGTAGCGTTTTCAGGGTCAACAAGTTACCTTACCAGAGGGTAAACCATGGTAAACCCCATGTTTTAGTAGAACAATCATGATATTGATGTGGTTTTTCTTCACCAAAATAGTGAAACAAACAATTCCATTGAAACCGCGGTTATTTTTTTCAACAATCCGAATATGAAAAGGACACTGCGGTGGGCTCAATGCCACAACCATCCACACTTGAGTTAATGAAATTGGGTTATATAATCTGGGTAAATTATAATAATTCACTAACCTGAAATAAGGCAATTTTGGGGTAATTCCTCTTACTAACCATGATTCCAGTGAGGTCGCAGTGAGGTCGTTATAATTTACCCAGATATAATGAAATTCGGTATACCAGTATACCTTGCTTATTGCGTTGGCCTCTTTCTGTGTTAGGGGCCATAGCCTAATAGCATCTAATAGCTACCCAGGATCTATGAAAATAGAATCCCAGGAACTATTTACCATCCGAATGTAAGTTTCTTGTGTGAAATAGAGGGGGCCTTGCTTAAGCAAACAATCAATATGAACATCATGTCAAAAAAACGCAAAGACAACACATCAGTTTGCTACCCTCCTGTCAACCTGTCAACTAATATAGATGTGTAAACCCAATGAAAGCCATCATTTTTGGACCATGTCCCTAGGGAAACCCATGGCTTTTCCACATCGCAATTTCACACACCAAAGGTACCATGACCTCAACATCTCCCTTGCACTTCTTGGGGAAGTTCACGGCGTTGATGCCCTTCTGGACCTGACCAGAAGGGCAAATAGAACATGGGTCGGAAAAATCTCGTAAAACAAACCTTCGGATGGTGAAATTTTCTCAGAATTCCCCGGATGCGGCTCGAATATCATGAAATTGAGATTCTTAAACTTCACAATTTCATCAATGGAGTTGTTTTTCAGTGAACATTGGAAACATCAGGGTTTTCCAATGAAATATGAGGCCTCGATGGGGGATTTGGAGAAAGACGGTTTTTAGCTGTGTTTTTTTTTTTTGTTCCCCCCCCATTCCCCCCCAAACAGTTCAAAACAACATATCCAAATCTGAACAAATCTGAACAAAGTGATAAAGTACATGATTTTGCTATCTCTTTGGGGGGTTCAAGATATGTACAGTATGGGCTTAGCTGAATCCCTACGACTTAGCTTAGCTTAGAATCCTGAGAATTTCAGAATGCGATGAATGCAAATCAGCATGTTTAACGGACCTGACATGAAAATAGATACCCCCTGGTAAACAAACATAGCTATTGAAAATGGCCATTTATAGTGAGTTTTCCCATTAAAAATTGTGATTTTCCATAGTTATGTTTGTTTACCAGAGGGTAAACTTCTACAATCTGTGTTAATGTGTTGGGTGACCACTGCAGCGCAATATGGAAGTATAGCTCTGAAACATGCGTCAACTTGCAAACAATGCATCCATTTTGATGATAGAATAATCGGAAATGGGACACACATTGCCAATTTTCAAAATGCCAACATGTGTGGGCAACATACCCACATTCAACATTCCTAAACTTTGATACTCCAACAAAAAGATGGGGCTATAGTAAATAATTTACAAACACTATTGACTTGGACTCACCAAACAAGTATTGTATATTGTATATTGTGTATATATATATGCATATTTCTATGTACATATACCCTATAGATTCCCCAAGCATTGGATTTCGCATTGGGAAAATATACCAAGTCATCAGCAAATAAGGAGTGATCGGTGATTTTCCCGGCTTTTACTTGGGGGATGTCCCATCAAAAATCACCATTAAACCACAATTTCTTGTTGGTGAAAACCTATCAACATCCAATTAATTAAATCACCATTTGTTGTTGGTTAAATCCCATTATATAAATCCATTCTAAAATCACAAGTGAGACCTTCATGATTTTCACAGATTGTCCCAATGATTTTCATAATGGCCAACCCTTAGATACCCTGCAAAAAATAAATTCTTAGCTGGTTAGCAAATAATCCCCTTGATACCAAAAGACTAACGGATTAGTTTCTACCCATCTAAGATTGACCTAGTAATTTGGTCAATGGTGATGACTACCTATTATAGGGAGCCAATGGGGGAATGTGGTATATATATATACACGCTCTGGTAAACAAACATAGCTATTGAACATGGCCATTTATAATTAGATGATTTGCCCATTAAAAATAGTGATGTTCCATAGTTATATTAGTTTACCAGAGGGTGTATATATATATGATGATAATCCCCAAGAATCATTCACCAACATCTTCGAAGGGGGTTTTAAAACCACGGAAACTACCTCTGCGTTTCACACAGGATGACCCCATCTGGCGCCTTGGCATAGATCTGCATGGGTGTGGCAGACTCGAAGGGAGGATGGCCTGCCACGCGAAATGGAAATCCCCAAGCGAAATGGAGCCTTTGAAGGGGTTTTAATGGGAAAATATAGGGAAGAACCTTTCCGAATTGATGTTTTGAAGGGTTTTAATGGGAAAATATGGAGAAAACACAGTCTAAATATGGATGTTATGAAAGGGTTTTAGTGGGAAAATATCCGGAAAAAAAAGGAAAACAACCTTCGAAAAGGAGATGTTCAAAGGTTTTCATACTGGGAACATATTGGGAAAATCACCTCAAAATGGATGTTTGGAAGGGGTTTTAAGTGAAACATATGGGACAATCCATCTAAGAATGGATGTTTTAAAGAAAATCCACATAGATGAAGGTTTTCCATTACCAATCTTGATCATGTCCAACCCGCATATTGCTAAATACGTGTTGTTTTTTTGCTATTTATTGAGGGAACATGTTTTTTTTTTACTGGATTAGCTGATTTTGCTAAAACCCTAACTTTTTGAGAATGTGTTCATTGAGTTTTTTTACTGGATCAGTTTTTTTAGGATCACATTGAATACCTGGATCAGCTGGCGCCCTCTTAGATGGGGATGGGTCAACGACAAGCGAAACCTACTGGGATGATCGAGTCGATCAACTCAACAAGGTGCGGATCCCATTTTTTGATGTGATGTTTGTTGATCAAAACGCCATCAACCATAGTTCGATATATATATATATATATACATGTGTGTGTATGTATGCATATCCCGTGAACTCAAGTAACATGTAAGTGAGTAAAATAAAACAACTTAGATGTACTTCACTACTATAACATACTATAACTAGTTGGTGGCTTCAACCCCTCTGAAAAATATGGAAGTCAGGTGGGATCATTATTCCCATATATGAACTGGACAATTAAATTCATGTTCCAAAGCACCAACCAGATAATATACCCGCTGGTAAACTAAAATAGCTATGGATAATCACCATTTTCAATGGGAAAATCAACGAACTAAATGGGTCATTTCCCATGGCTTCGTTAAATAGATACCCTCTGGTAAATTAACATAGACCCTGGCAAATAGGACTTGGAAGATTAGTTTCCATTAAACATGGGTTATTTTCAGGGTCTACGTTAAATAACCAGAGGGTAATATATCAACTATAAACACATATGGAGACCTCGAATGGTTTCCTCAAGCGCTCCGCCTGACATCAACTCGAAGGTCAACACTCCCAGGGTCCACCAATCCACCGCATTCCTTTTTTGGGTGTGGCGCCATTTTGGTGGTTTTCCCAGAAATGCTTCAAGATGTGGGATTTTTTTATAGGGATTTAATAGGGATATACCTGGTAAACATACAAAAAACGATTGAACATGGCCATAGAAATAGTGGATTTACCCATTAAACATAGTGATTTAATAGGAATATAGCTGGAATACTGGTTGGTGGTTGAGCCCTACCCCTCTGAAAAATCATGGAGTTCGTCAGTTGGGATGACTATTCCAAACCACCAATCAGAATATCAATGGGAGATGTTTTCTATGTCCAGGAATTATAATAAATTGAAATATGTTCTGGAATACGTTCTGGAATATCAATGTTCGAGATTTCTCTGATGTTTAATGGGATATGTGTTCCATATATTATCTTCAACACCAAGGATTATAATATATTGTAATTAGATCATGTCGATATATGGGTATATATGGGTATATATGGGATGATGATGATGATGATGATGGATAATTAATTTCACATGGAATTATCTATCACACAATTAATTCATTGAAATTAATTATTCATCATCATAATAATGGGATATTAATGGGATTATCCATGAATAATGGGATTAACATGGGATTAACAGGGATGTTAACATGTGTTAATCCCATTATTGTCCAGAGTTAATGGGATATTAATGGGATTTTCCATATTAATTGATTGTCACCAAAACATCACAATGGGATTAACACACAACCCATGTCACCAGCTGGCTTTTTGGAACATACCCCGAACTAGCCATGGAGGTTAAAAACGCTGGGGAATATCATCGGTAACTAAGTGGTATATCCCTACAATGCTCAATGTATGGTATATGTATGGTATATTTACCTACATAACTGGGTGTTTTTTGGGGCAAATGTTGGTAAATATTCCAGCACCATGGAGCATATGAGTAAAGGTGAAAGAGCAAACCATGATTATCGGAGGTTACATGGAATTGATTTGGTATAGTCATACATCCCCGGATGGACACTTTCCGATGGATATAAATTAATAAATACTAAAACAAATCAACAAATAAATAAAAATAAATCCTTATGAAGATGGATTGATGACCAACCACCAAGTGACGACACACCAATAATCTATCGGATTTTTGGGCGCCCTATTCTGCAAGAAAAGTGGAGGTAAACTGGCACAGATTCTCTTTAAGACTTTACTTTGCCATAGGATCTTGAGCATTGCTTTCGTATCTTTTTGATTTTGGGGTTTCATTCAAGCTGGGCCAGCTGGAGAGACACGCAAAAAATGACCCATCTCCCGATTCTAGATGCTGCTCATGCAGTTCAAGGATTTTCTCACTTGTGATTACCCTCTGGTAAACATACAAAAAACTATGGACAATCACCATTTCTAATGGGTAAATCCACTATAAATGGCAATTTTCAATAGCTATGTTAGTTTACAAAAGGGTAAGAAGTGTACTTTTCCTCGATAAAAGCCTCATGTACCTACCATGCCCACATAGTCAATGGAAAATATGGAAGTGCAGGGCCATCAACTATTATCAATTATTTTCATCAATCATCAATTATCACCAATTGTCATCAATCATCATGATTTATCATGATCCTCGTCCATCTCTCTGTTTATCAATCATCAACTATTATCAATTATTATCAATCACCAATTGTCATCAATTATCATGAATTATCCATGAATTACCCTCTGGTTATTTAACATAGCCATGGAAAATGATCCATTTATAGATGATGTAGCTATGTAGCTAGTGATGATTTTCCAGCCAAGCTGCCCATGGCCCTTGGATGCAATCAACTCTGGGGCGAAGTAGTCGGGGGTACCGCAGGTGGTGTAGCTTTTACCTCGGCCGCGGGCCCCGCTGATTGGTTTTACCCCCGCGCCCGGGCCCCGGCGAGGTGACAACTTTTGGATGCTGTGATTTTCCAGCCTGCGAAAAGTCCGAAAAAACTATGGAACTCACCATTTTTAATTAATGGGTATATCAACTATTTCTATGGCCATTCTCAATAGCATGCTTGGCGACAATCCACTCCAAACAACCTGAAATCGAATCACCAAGCATGCTCCAATGGCTCCAATCATTTCAATCGAGCACCTGAATTGCGCAAAAAACAAGGCCAGGGCTAGAAACGTCTCAGGAATGCGGCCAGGCTAAGGTAAACACATGGCCTTCTACACGTAGCTGTGACATAGCCCAGCTCCGACCGCACGGAGCTAATCTTCCAACATCAAAGTCATGTTCGTCCGTGGTTGAAAGTTTTTAATATGGTAGTAGCATATGGAAATTCTGGGAACAATATTTGGTAACATGATGTAACATGTTATTGGAGTTTATTTTTGGTGTTGTTATACGCGTAGACTGTATAGTAACAGCGTAACACACGAAAAACAATAGAAACCTACTTGACTTTGCCACTATTTTAGCACTTCCGGCGCAGTTCCAGTGAACCCAGAGGTGATATTTCACCTAAGTAAACCATAGTTATGAGAGTCATTAACGTATGCCAACTTTTAGGGGCTAGAAATCCCGTGGTGGCCATAAACATCAGCACTTTAGCGATTCTTAGCCTGTATCAAACAGTATCAAACCATACCTATATAAACAAATAAATAAACATATATATATATATATTTATACACGTGTATATATACTATATACATATATCAAAACAATATACCCATCATTTTGCCATATGTTCACCCCAATCTTCACCATTTTGTCACCAACAATCACCGGAACAAACGACCAACCCGTTTTTGGGGCCGCCGGGGCCAGGTACCGTGGATGACTTTCGCCAAGCCCATGTCCGTGAGCTTCACACGGCCCTTGTCCGTCAGCAGCAGGTTCTCCGGTTTCAAGTCGCGGAAAACGATCCTGGTGTCGAGCTGTCGAGAAATTGAGTTGAGGTATGTGGTGAGAAAAGACGCCACACTAATATCTATATATCTTTATATATATATAATATTGTATATATATATGATATACTATAGTTATAGGCTATATAGAATATATATATATATATATACATAATACATATATATATATATATAAAACATACATTAAAAAAAAGATATACATGTGGGGGTTGGTTCGGAATGCTCAATGACACAGACAATTACACTGCAAATCGCGTGTGTTTATTCACATCACCATTTGCAATCAAAAAAATATGATTATAATAATAAATGACGATTCAACATTCTCACCCACAATTACCAAGCATAAAACCATCTAAAACAAAAATAATCATCCAAAAATCAAAAATCATCCAAACCTCACATTTTGCACCATCTTTTAGATAGAATCATATAAACTTCAAGTTGTCACAGCAAAATTGAGCTCAATGGATTGGTTTCATGTTTAACAGGAAAGCCTCATATTTCATGGGAAACTCGCTGGTTTCCGGTGCCAAGGCGCTTCCGGCTGTGCAAATGTTCGAAGGCCAAGACGGTGCCCGCCACATAGAACTTGGCGCAAGGCTCGTTGCCCCACATGTTGCGCTTGTTGTACCTGGCAGCAAGTTGAAGATTTCTAGAACTGGCAGCTGTTTTTTATTGTATAGATAGCTATGCATGCCTGTACATAACTCAGTTATGATATACAGTTATATATATATATAGTTATGATAGTTGTGATAATTGGAAAATGCATCAAAACAAGAACCATCCAAAAATCCATGGGGAAGCTGCCCCTTCCCAGATTTTTCATGTGGAAATTCCTGGGAAACGTCCGAGAAATGATGGTTTGAAAATGGGAAAATCATCGAACTAAATGGGCAGCGTCGCGTGGCTAATAGCCATATTAATTTACCAGAGGGTAAACATGGAAGTTTAAGCAACAATTGATGAGAATATACTGGGAAGATAATGGGAACACTGCAATCTTTGTTTTTAATGCAGGGCTACCAATCAAAAACTAATAACATTGCCATATAGCTGATTTTGACTAGACATGAATAATGATCCCACTTTCCAAACTCATGGGGTCTGCGGGTTTACCATGAAACAACGGTGGTGAATGATTGATTTGACTAGCAATAAAATAACGATTGAAGTGAACAATTTGGAATATGATGGGAATATGTGGGGATATATAGGAATATATGGGAATATATGGGAATATATGGGAATATGGGGTTTAACCATCACTCAAAAAAAGGTGCCACGAAGTGATATATATTTCATGGATATAATGACAATTAAGCCTAACAGAAACAATATAGTGTGAACGACCTAAGAATGTGTTGAGAATATCTCTAAGAATGTTTTGAGAATATCTGGTTGGTGGTTTCAACCCCTCTGAAAAATATGAGTTCGTCAGTTGGGACTATTCTTCCCAATATAGGGAAAGTCATAAAAGCCATGTTCCAAACCACCAACCAGATATTATTTGGGAACTGTGCGGAAATAGCCCTTTATATAGATGAGACTAATAGTGGGACAATCTTCGTGGGAATTTTTGTTGAAGATGGGGCTTAACCATCAGTGCAAAGGTGCAAAAAAAAACATTACCCGATATGGTAATGACTAACAGTTTGCCATGGGAAATGGTCCATAGAAATAGATGGTTTACCTATTAAAAATGGTGATTTTCCATGGCTATGTTAAATAACCGGAGGGTATATTCAATTATACGACGAAGTAGATATATTTCATGTGGGTAATTCGAAAGGGCTTCACGGTTTTACAAAAGCAAAGCAATATATTTTGTCGGAAGAACCGAGCAAGTCGTACTGAGAATATCTTGGGAATATACATAGGGAATAGAATAAACCCAATCATACGCATTAACAAACTACCAATATACTTGAAAGTTCTCGTGGTAAGATTGGGATATCACCTACACCATCCTACACCATCCAAATTGTTGTACCTCGCACCGCACTGCTGGTACCCTGTGATGTGAGGCATGATGCATTGTGAAGCAGTCAGGTGTTTCACAGGTTGGAAAATCATGGCTTGCAACTAAAACAACAACTTCAACCTGGTTCAAATTGGAAAGTAAACATCATACAAAGTAAAACATGATCCTAGTTTTAAGATGTTTTAAGACATTTGATTTCCCGTAGGAATGTGTATACAGTACACTAAATATCATCAACCCATTGGAAATAACTGTTCCGCGATCAGACCCAAACTTTGGAGCCTCAGACCTCACCTGTGACCTGTTCGAGGGATTTCGAGGGAGTTCCATAAGGACCAGTCACGGTGACCCCTGAAAATCTCCCAGTCCAAAAACTGAGCTATACCAGGTATATGTTTTAAACATTTTTAAAAACAAAAAGTTGGGATCATCACTATTCCCAATATCTGGAAAAATCCATTAAAATCCAGTAAACCACTATAATCCATTATTCCCAACTTTTCATGGAAAGTCATTCAAAATTCCATGGTTCCAGTCACCAACCAGATCATCCCCTATGGCCCTAGGACTTGATGATCTCAACTGCCCTGCTCACGATGGAAGTAACCCAAGGCACGTGGCGTAAAGTTCACCCCCCAGGGCCAACTCCAAGAGCAGGTACAAGTGCTCGGGGCCTGAGACCCATGGATACCCAGCATGCGCCCACCAACCAACTGTTTTCTTGCTTTGGCTTTTTTGGAACCCTGCCAAAAATCAATGTTGTTCTTGATTCTCCAAGTAATTTCCGATGTGCTGGGTAACATGTCCACTTCGAACGTTGCAAAAACCATCGCGACTCAATGGTCGACCGTTCGCCCTTTTTTCCTGGGCCGAGCTGCTGTTATAGGTCTCGTAAAGCTTGACGATGAAGGGACTGTCGCACATCCTCAGCCACGAGTCTCAGAGGATCTCTTCGCCAAAAGGTGGCGCTCTATAGATATCGCAACTGGAGAATTTATAACTCGTCACCTGTTGGCTTCATGGCATATACATCTACAGATATCTACAGTTATCTACAGATATCTAGTTACTATTGCACTATGGTTAATAAAGCAACAAGCAAAACCGGGGAGGCACCTCCTTGGAAGCCTGGTCGTTCATTGAGACACATATGATATGTGTAACCTGTCTAAAAATCAACTGTTTCACGCGAAAATGATAGATGCGTACATATGCTCATGCCAAAACATTCTAATAATGAACATATACATGTCTTACATACGTACATTGCATACATAAATGCATATACATTTATGGATGGATGGATGGATGGATGGATGGATGGCTGCATGCATGCATGCATGCATGCATGTATGTATTTATGTATATATGTATGTATCTATCTATCTATGTATCTATCTATCTATCTATCTATCTATGTATCTATGTATCTATGTATCTATGTATCTCTCTCTCTATATATATGCATATATATATATACATAGATAGTAGAAAGTAACCATCAAAAAATAGAAATACCCTTACATCATATGTATATGTTCATTTTTAGTTTTCATCAGCTTCCACTGCTTTTTGCATTCTGAAGATCCCAATGATCCCATTGTAAATTTTTAATGTCCACAGTATTAATCTATCATCATCTCTATTCTAATATTTCGTCATCATATTCACATTTTTTCATGGAATAATCCTATGTACCATTATTATGTTTGATGCTTCCATTATATCAATTATATATTATTACGTATATATACACACCCTCCGCTATTCAAACATAAATCAAACATAAATCAATCAATCATCAATCAACCATGGCAATGTAACATACCCTGTTTATTGATGACTTTCCGATTATATAACACCTCAGTCGCCATGTTTGATTACATGGTGAAATTCTATTCTACACAAAAAAAAACTTGGTATTTAGACACACCCAGAGATTTGCTTTGATCAAAACACAGTATATGCCTATAGTCATCCATCTCAGGGAAGCCTTCTATTTCGCATCAAAAAACCCTACAAAGTGGGGCCCCCGTTTACGATAGCTAAGTTGGTGCACATAACTCCAATAACTCTGGTTTATGGATGTTTATGGTACCTATGACTATAGTTCATGGGGTTTAAAAACCATCTAACATCACTGGGGGGACCCACATTGACCCTCTGGCGTGGCAATCCAACATCCTCCATCATCGCCACAGCGCAGCTGGACGTTCTTCTCACTCATGACGCTGCTCTGCATGCCGCTCTTCACCACCTGGCCGTGGTCAAAGCTTGACCAAAGGATCACTGGGTGTTTTTGAATGCAAATGACATGGAAAAAACATGCTGGATTTCTCATAGTCATGATGTGTTCTCACCGGAAACATGGGTCTTGGTGGAACATCATTCATAATCTACGGGGTTTTTAGGGAATTTCATGGGAGATTTCCCGGGCTTGGTTTGACAATGCTGGGGATATGACATGAACAAACACCCCTGTTGTTTTTCAAATGCTAGAAATCCAGATGCAAATTTTCATGGTGAACATTTAGGGAGCTGGTAATCAATTTACCTTCTAATCAAACATATCTGGCTGGTAAATCTACCATTTGTAGATGATTTTCCTGGCGAAGGAACTCCATGGCTAGCTCGGGGATTTTCCAGGCCACGTTTGATTTGCGGGTAGTCAGGCTTCCGGCTTCCAAATTTCAAATGGTCCGTCATGAATGGATTCTAGGTGTGAGTAGGATTGATTACAGAATGGATATTTTTTTTTCATGGTATATACCCTATGGTTATTTAACATAGACCCTGAAAATGACCAATTTTTAGTGGAAACTAATCTTCCAACCCTGATAAATGCCAGGGTCTATGTTAATTTACCAGAGGGTAACTGGATAACTTACTCATCCAGTATCTCCCCACGTATCATCCGATTGAATCCCCAATGGTACCCTTGGTAGAGGAGTCACCCGCCATGCTCAACCCTGGGCAACATGAACGACTCATGTTGCCAGGTTAGCTTGAGTAAACTTGAGATCATGCACCCGCACCAAAAAAACAAAAACTGATATGAGAAAAACAGAGCCGGAAAATGCCATGGTGTTGGGCAACTATGTCCAGTTTCGAACATCTTATTGCAATTGGAAATCATGGTTGGCCCCATCAAATATAGGGGCTGCCTGTCATTTTCCCTCCAAAACAATCCAACGATTCAAGCAAAAATCCATCAAACTCCATGGCCAAGAAACGAATCCCTTGCTCAAGGCTTTCAGTGCATACCTGGGGACCGAAGCTGTGGAAAAACTCTGTACATCTGTCTATCCCCATCCCCTGTTCAGGCCTTAAACACCCACCAGAGTCAGCATGGTGGCTGTAGGGGATGATAACATCATTTATACAATGGGAGTGTTTATAGTGAAGAATGTATTTAACTATTAAACATAGGGGCTTAACATGACTTAACTGGACTATGGAAAAGAGTAGAGTAGCCCCTTCCCCCGTTCAGCCCTGCTGAAACACCCCCCAGAAACCATCGTAAAAAATAGGGGATGAAACCACATATGACTGGAACCATGCAATGGCTGTGTTTTTTTTTGAAGGACATTTTTTCATCACCAATTTTGATAATTCAACTCCGAGGATCCGTCCCATGGGCGATTAAGTTATATTCCTCATTTGGGACATGGTTAATAACATGTAGTTCATGGTTAATTAACCATAGAACTAACAATGGTGTCATGAGTCATGAGGACTATGGCCTCTAATTTTATCCGTAACCATGGTTAAAACAACCGGTTGGTTACTGTAACCATGAACAAAACTATGGATGGAGTAACCATGGCACGGGCTATCCGTAACATATGTGTGATATATCCACCTACTATGGTTATCTGGTTAACTATCATGGTGCATCCACCTTCATGATTAATCGAATCTCACAGCCAGTTTGATCGTTCAAGATTCCCACTGTTGCAGTTACCCTCTGGTGAACTAACATAGCAATGGAAAATCACCATTTTTCATGGGAAAATCCACTATAAATGGCCATTTTCCATTGCTATGTTAGTTCACCAGAGGGTATATCATGTTATATGCATCATTTCATGGTAATTATACACTATTAATGGGTGATTGTCCTATTGAAACGCCCATTTCTAGTGGATCTCCAGCCACGTTTGATGACACCAGAGGGTATAAAATCAGACATATGACCCCTAGATATCCCCATCTTGTCCCCATCTGGTTGAATCATTAAAAAATCTATCCTGAAGGTAGCTGATTTCCTTGCGGCCAGCTATGGGGATGATGCCAATGAAAAATCCAAGTTCCATCATTTCAGTGACTTCACGACGTTGAGGTCATTCTAATTCATCTATACATATTACCTGGTTGATGGTATACCTACCCCTCTGAAAAATCATGGAGTTCGTCAGTTGGGATTATTATAACCCCAATATATGGAAAGTCATAAAATTCCATGGTTCCAAAACACCAACCAGCTAGATATATCTATGCTTTCTATGGTTTATAAACCAAGAAAAATGTGGGGTTTCCCCACCTTTTAGAAACCAAAACACCCACCAGCCTGATGTCCCATCAACCCCATCAAAACCCATGATTTCCGAATCCCATGATTTCCGGCGGTTGGAAATCTCTAAAGATGCCAATTTTTTGGTTCATCATGTACCCATCCATCATGTAGCTGAAAATCACCGATTTTTTTCCAACATCCCCCATTTGTTGCTGAAAATCACCTTGATTTTTAGTAGAAACTAGCCTTTCAACCAAAAAAAACCGATGACTTGTAGGGTCTATGTCTATGTGAAAATTCCGAAGTCCCAATAGCCTCTGGTAAACTAACAGTTCGCTATTGAAAATGGCCCAGTCGAAATAGTGGAATGTCCCATTAAACAATAGTGATTTTCCATCGTTATGTTAGTTCACCAGAGGTGACCCGCTGCATGGTGCCATGGTACAGCCCCAGTTAGATGAATGGAATAACCTCTGGTGAACTAACATAACTATGGAAAATCACAATTTTTGATGGGTAAATCCACTATTTCTATGGAAAATCACAATTTTTCATGGGTAAATCCACTATTTCTATGGAAAATCACCATTTTTCATGGGTAAATCCACTATTTCTATGGAAAATCACAATTTTTCATGGGTAAATCCACTATTTCTATGGAAAATCACAATTTTTCATGGGTAAATCCACTATTTCTATGGAAAATCGCAATTTTTCATGGGTAAATCCACTATTTCTATGGAAAATCATCATTTTTCATGGGTAAATCCACTATTTCTATGGAAAATCATCATTTTTCATGGGTAAATCCACTATTTCTATGGAAAATCATCATTTTTCATGGGTAAATCCACTATTTCTATGGAAAATCAACATTTTTCATGGGTAAATCCACTATTTCTATGGAAAATCACAATTTTTCATGGGTAAATCCACTATTTCTATGGAAAATCACAATTTTTCATGGGTAAATCCACTATTTCTATGGAAAATCACTATTTTTCATGGGTAAATCCACTATTTCTATGGAAAATCACATTTTTTCATGGGAAATTCCACTATTTCTATGGAAAATCACTATTTTTCATGGGTAATTCCACTATAAATAGCCATTTTCAATAGCTATTTTGACATAACCAGAGGGTATCCATGAATATCCCCACTTATAGATGAAATAATGTGGGTAAACATATATCATAAACCGGCCCAAATTACCATAAATAGGTTGTATGGTTAGTTACCATTCCCAGGAAAATGGGTGGTTTGTGACATTGTTTTACCCACAGTAGGGCTTATAGATGGAGTTTTTTCCCCAATTATAGATGGAATATCCATGAATATCCCCACTTCTAATCACTTATATATGTAATATCCCCAGTTATAGATGGAGCATATCCCACTTGTATCTGGAATCTCCCCTATTTCATCCTATAGTCCAGTTTTTTTGTGGATTTTTTTTTCCCCATTACGACTTACCCGCCAGTTGTAGATGGGGTATATCCCCAATTAATGGAATATCCATAGGCATATTAGTCATATCCCCACTATTCCCCATTTTTGGGCTGAGTCATAGGAGTCATAGATGGGCTGTTTTTTTCCCACCTGAGGATTTACTGTGCAATGTGGGGCCCCCCAGTTATAAGTTGGTTTAGATCCGCCCCAGTAACTATATAGTTATAAGTGCCATAAACCATAGTGACATTGGAGTTACAAGGTGGTGCCCCCCAAGTTATAAGTTGGTTTATAATCCCATTAACTATAGCTATAATTATCTACCATAAGTCCTAGTTATTGGAGTTATGTGCACCAACTTAGCTATCTTGGGGGCCTCACATTCTGGGGCCCTCCCGACTGAGCGACACATCGCCCGACTTGGTCTCTTCCACCAGCTCCACGGCGCCAAAGCCGCCGCAGCCCAGCAGGCCCAGCCTCGGCTTGCCGTCCCCGGGGTCAACGCCGGTCAACCGTTACTGTAACGCCACGAAAAAAAACCGGTTGGTAAACCGTTTTAGAGGTAAATCAACGAAGTAGATGTGGTAAACTAAGAGAACTATGGATATATTTTATAAAATTTATTAAGAATCAACAGACGTTTGATGGGCTATTTTTTAAAAAATAGCCACATGTTAGTTTGCCGGAGGGTAGAACCGACGTAAAACCAAACGAACAACTATAGGATAGATAGATATATAATGATATATATATATATATATGGATACATGGATATATAGGGATAGAATGAAAGCAACATAAAACTAGGATTTATATAGAGAAAGAATGGGGTCAAGTAACCTGGGATAGATCGGCAACAATATTCATCCTGAAATATCCATAATCCCTGTAGTTGGACATGGGCAGCTACCACTGGAGGTTAGCTGCATGCTTTATAAGCGAAAATAAGAACCCATGAATCTGAGCCATTCATCTAACTGAGTCTTTTCACATGTTTATCTAAGTTATACAAGCTGATATATCTGTATATATATATATATAGATAGATATAAATGTATAAATGAATACATACATATATATATATATATATATATGTAGACATAATATAAAACCCACCAACAAAAAAAACTTGGGATGCCCCAGTTACGACTGCCTATCGTCATCCCCTCGGGCCCGGACTTCTTCAGATCCTTGAACTTGATATTGCCGAAGCGTTTTGAATCCTTAGGCAGGCGACAGCATGGGAGGCTCGATTTCTTCGATTTTGACCCATTTTGACTCTCCTGAGACTGGTTTTGAGGAAATCATTTGTGGGAAAATGCGATATGTTTGAGAGTAACAGCAGGTTTTGTGTCCATTTGACCTGAAATGAATCCACTCAATATATATATATGCTCATCCTGGAGTAGATACAATATGTGTTTTCTTCTAAACATCACTAAGTCTGAACATTTGCTGTGCGTCAGGATGCTTATACTATCTTATATGTAAATATTCCCTCCAGTAATCAAACGTCGCAGTTGAAAACCCACCATTTATAGATGCTGGTTGGCGGTTTTAACCATCTTGAAAAATATGAGCCAGTTGGGATGAATATTCCCAATATATGGAAAGTAAAACATGTTCCAAACCACCAACCAGTTGTAGATGAATTGTCCCTTGAAGCTCCATTTCATGCCGGGATTTTCCAGCCACGTTTGATGACACCAGAGCTCCCCCATGCGACGATATCTGCCAGACTTGCAAAATAATCTCACCTGGTAAGTGGTTATAAGATGTTATAAGTTATACATATACTATAAATAAATCTATAACTGGATCTAACTGGGGTGATGGTTTTTTCAAATACATACTCCATATCTTGGTTGAGGGGTTAAATCAACATGGTGGAATAAAACCAGCTAGAATGAGGACATCATGGGATATGCAACCAAACATAGATGATTTGAGTTTGTCTGAATTTCCCCCCAAATATGAACATAATTAATTCAGAAATTGGTGATAGACCATCATTTGTTGGGCTTACTCCATTTTCAGAGAAATCAGTATGTATCAGAGCTCAACTGCTACTGCAACATGGTTAACCCTTTGGCAGTCCACAAAAAAATGTAATCCTTTGCTGGCTATGGCCATCTATATACATATATATATATATATGTGTGTGTGTGTTCCATTTATAGCAAACAACGACTAAAGGATTAGTTTCTACCTATCCAGCTGGTTGGGGATGAAAAAGTCACTGAAGTTGCTGACTGCGCTTGGCAGTTCTTTCCCACCTAACAAAAAGCCTCACACACACACACCAAAAACAACATATTGCTGGAATCTTTACCAACATTTACCCCAAAAATAGCCCAGTGATTGTTGCAAGTATTCCAAACATGGAGCATATGGGCCAACTTGTCGAAGAATTCTCGTAAATAGAAGGATGGTAAGCGGGTTATAAAGGTGTTGTCCCCCAGTCATGTTAGTTGGATCATAACTCCATTTAACTATACAGATTTCATCACCGTAAACCTGGTTTATATAATATCAGCGAAGCCAACAGCTGGCTACATAGTCAACTCTGTAAATTCTGATCTTTTCATCACTTTGAATCATGTTTGGTTAATGGTAAAGCAATAGTAAACCATTCTATTTTTACCAAACATGGGCCGGTATAAACCAACATATGGGTGGTTTATATTGGTTTATTGCTTTACTACCATCAAAATCCACAACTCAGCCCATAAAATACACAATGTGGGGCCCCCCAGTTATGTTTGTTGGTTTATAAACCCCATGAAAACTATAGTTATAGGTACCATAAACCATAGTTATTGGAGGCCCCACATTGCAGGTGGATCACTTCACCCCAACCGAACGACCTTGCCACCGGCCCCCAACTATGGGCCATTGTACCATGGCCGAGGGACGATAACCATTTCGGTCTGTCGTACCTTGGCCACCACGGCCGTACCGTCCTTGCCACGCTTCACCAGCTCCGTGAGGGAACCCAACACCACCTGGCCGCTCGAGCCCGGCGGGCCGCGAAAGGGGGGCGAAATGGCCGGCGAAATGTGGCGAAATGGCCAGTGAAGTGGATGAAAACATGTGAACACCCGGATAGCATTGCAATAAGTAGCTGTAAATCCACTGGAACTAAATGGATAACAGGATACAGGGCATGATAATTAGTTCGATCATAGTTGATGGGAGAATCACTCAATGGGGACTTACTAACCAGGTCTTCTTTGTGGTTTCGTGGGATTTACGGAACAAACATATGGTGAGCATGGAGAAAAAGCAAGACGTGGATTTATCACTGAGAATAGTGATTTGTAAAAAAAAATGGTTTATAACTGGGCGAAGAGAGGTTCTGGTGAGAGTTTCTATAGTTGGATTGCAGATATGAACCAACTCAAAAATAGGGCAGGAAGTGAAAACCAAGCAGCTAGCATATACAGTTATATACTTATAAGGGAGAATCAAGCAGGATCAGATTCATGACCTAGAATGATGCAAAGGAGTAATGAGTGCGGGCATACACTTATCATCATATATCTATATAATTAACAATATATATATATATGTATAAAGTAACAGCTCGTACAAGATGAAATGACCAATGAAGTGAGGATGCCACAACAATCATTTACCATAATTTCCTCACTTACTCAGGCCCGTCGGTCATCACTTGTCATGACGCGAGCGGATGCAAAGGGAAAATGTCGTACCAATAATAGATATATATATATATATATACACATATATATATATATATATATTTATAATTATTTATATATATATATGCCAATGTTGTTGCTGTAAAGTCACCATTTGTCGGAAAGTCTGCAACTTCAATCAGTTCAATAGCCTTCCTCTCGTGAATTCCCTTCAGCCTCAAAGCTTTCCTTGTCCACAAAGAGCCTTGGTGGTGGGGATGTTTTGGTGCTTAAGCTCACAGCTCTCAACATTTCACCATCTGGACATATCTGAAAATGCAGTATCTCCAGGTTCATTGAGTATGCATCATCGGTGTCATCGTCGCTCCTAAAATCGGCATTTATTGGGGTTTTGCCTGACTTAAAAAAAGACACGCCCATTAGACCCAACAGGATTCCAAGCATATGGATTCCGATACCAAGGGCAAATCACAGAAAAGGATGTATACCATGTAGGTTAATTCAGCCCAGTTATAATCGGACTGTAAGCCCACTTACCCTATTTATAAACGGGGTGAACTAACCCACTTACCCTCTGGTAGTTATGCAAAATGGCCCATTTGATAGAATATACATAAATTACCCCTAATAATCTATAATCCATATAATCCATATAATCCATATATCAATCATATTCAACCACAATCAACCATATAATCCCTATATATGGACGATTTACCTATTAAAGATGGTGATTTTCCAGAAGGGTATAGATAACATAATCAATCATGAACTATTAAAAACCATGAACAAATGGTAATAGTAATTGTGATATTCCACTTCCCATTAACATCCATCAACCATCATTAACAATCATTAACCATGACAAATGACAACATTTTCCAATTCCCATTAACCATCATTGATCATCAATGACCATCACTGTTCCATAAATCAACAATGAACAAAAACATGAACACATGGTTAAACAACCCTACAAATCCCTAAAAACACCCCAACATATATATGATCCATATGATCCACTTAAGTCAACCATCATCAACCACTCTTCAAAACCATTAAGCATCAAATTATATCAAATTTCCATAAGTTAACCATAAATTTCCATAAATTTCCATAAGTTAACCAGGTTAACCATGCACAATCCATGGCCAACCAAAAACCCCAACGGTAACTCCCAGGTTTTTCCATGACACGTCTTGGCGCTGGCGCTGGTGACCTTCACCGTGGCGGCGCGGGGCTCCTTGTTCTCCAATGCCTGCCGGAGACATCGGTCAATGGTGGAAGATCTGGTGGAAGATGAGGTTTTTTGCTTGGGAAAATGTGTTTTTATGGATGGTAAAATGGCTGTTGTCCAATGATGGCAGTTGGTGGATTTGAATTTTTATTGCTAAATTGCTGGTAGAAAACAGAATGGGAGCGTTCTTTCGAAGATGTTCTGGTTAAAAAAGTGGCCTTTCATGACGGTTCACCGGGTCAACCATGAATCATAGAGGTATGCGCAAGGATTTTGTTGGCATGTCATGGCAAAAAAATAAGGTGCGGACCATGAAAGGTCAGAAATAGGGGCAGTTACATCAAATGTTCATGAAGGATAGTTCATGAGGATCTCGTATACATCTGCCCGAGATCTGAAGTGCAGCTGTTGGTTTTAGTTTACTAGCATTTCACTATGTTCTATGGAAGGTATATCTATAGATCATGGGGTTTCTAAAACCTAACATAAGTGGGCTGGGGGGGCACCACTTACTTGACTTGAGAGAGGATCATCCCATTTAGTAACTGAAACATAATGCTAGTATAACCCCCTGGTTAAAACTCATAAATACAAATGGGAAAAATGCATCACCCCATGAATTGGCGAATTTCACCAGGAGTATTCACTAATATTCACTATCATGAGTCAACTATAGACTATAGACTATAGATTGTCTATTATTTTAGATAGCTATAAATCTCCATTGCTACTACAAGGTGGTGCCCCCGGAGTCATAAGTTTCTTTTTAACATGTTGCTGACGCACCGTTGACTGCAAATATATTATATATATACTGGTTGGTGGTATACCTACCCCTCTGAAAAAAAAAATAGTCAGTTGAGATGATTATTCCCAATATATCGAAAAATAACAAAATGTTCCAAACCACCAACCAGTATATATATATACATATTTCCCATGCAGCCTAGTTGTTGGAGTTACAAAGCACCGCTAGGGGACACCGACACCTCTCGGTCCATTCGCCGCCTTCTCTCCGAAGTAGGGAGCCCTCTCAGCCGTGGCCGTCAGGCTGGCCACTTCCTGCCGAGTCGGTCAAAGTATGGGATACCCGACCTGGTTATGTCAAAATAGCTATGGAAAATGGCCATAGAAATAGTGAGTTTTCCCATTAAAAATGGTGATTTTCAATAGCTATGTTCGTTTACCAGAGGGTATCCACTATCAATAAAATGGAGGGACATTAGTACCATATAAAGCCATTGAAAATGGCCCAGTCGAAATAGTGGATTTACCCATGAAAAATGGTGGATCTTTCCCATCAGTTTTTTGTAAGTTTACCAGAGGATAGTATGGGAAAATCCGAATCCAAAACGCGATCGTCTCGGGGAATCGATATCGAATACCACCAATGACTGCGGAAATCCAAAAAGAACAAAGCCAGCAATGACAATGCAGTGACTAAACCCAGGTTTCCCGGGTGGTATTGCGTATTGAGCTGAAGTATAGGGTTGAAAAGGGATGCATCTTGGGAATGGGATGCACGGGCAATCTGAACACGTTAACAGCTGAAAAACATGTTCCATTTCCAAACTCTATGACTGGCAGTTGCTGATTTCTATGTTGAAATGTTAGGGCCTCAATGCCCCAATTATATACATGTTGTATCCTTGTGTGTGTGACTATCTGCTTCTTCCTTGTACGCGTTTTCTCATTTCTGGTTTCTTGGCTTCCGCCATGTTTCAAGATTCGATTGATGTTCCTCATTTTTGTTGCTTACACTACCGTCACCATGTTTTAGCTCCTTAGATATCTTAGATTCCTTATAGCTATTTTCCATCTCCAAAAACGACCTATCCAGTTGGTTTTTTCCAGGTTTCAGTGGTTCTCCCTTTCTTCCAGCGCCCGGTCCTTGCCATCCTTGATGACTGTCACAGAGCCCTCCACCAGCAGGAAGAATTGGGTGCCAACTTCCTCGATGCCATAAAAGTATGGGATGAATTTCCCAATAGCTGGATGGTTTAGAAATGTTTATAATGGAAGATTTGATTAGAATGGATGTTTATATTAATATTTATAATGTTTAGTGTTTATACAGCATGTTTATAGTGGTTATTTCATGGAAAATTCGATTAGAATGGATGAAAACTGGTGGGTCCGGGCTCCCCCCATTTGTGGAAAGCCGCATCATTGGAGATGCAACCAGGGGGGCCCCTGGGGCCTACTTGATCTACATGGATCAATTGGATATGCTTGGGCCATGGTCCGTTGGAAGAACAGTTTCAGTCGGATCGGTGAGATACGAATCGCGGTGAGCGAATCTCATGGCCCATCTAAGGCCTGTCTGAAGAAACTTCTTTTCGACACCATCCCATAGGATCCATGGTGCTGGTATATATGCTAACATTTGGGGATATTTGGGGTATATTGATGGTAAATGTTACCATATATATATACCATACATGGATGCTATGGGCATTGGATTTGGGAATGCCCCATTTTCTCACACACCTATGCTATCGGGTGTGCTGTCTTGGAGTACCAAAGTATCTTTGGTAGGATGCCATGTCCTGGTTAGGGGTCATGATTGACAATATCACTGGGGACAATGATTTTTTTTCTTAAATATCCCATGCCCAAATGCTCCATGGTGCTGGAATATTTACCAACATTTACCCTAAAAATCAACCAGTTATGTACAATGTGGGGCCCCCCAGTTATGTTTGTTGGTTTAGATTCGCCCCAGTAACTAGTTCGTTATAAGTACCATAAACCATAGTTATTGGAGTTATAAACCAACTTAGCTAAGTAGCTCCTTGGGGAGTATCTGGGCTATGATTTTCATTTTTTTTTCGGGGGAAAAGTAGCTTCTCAGGACATTGCAGAAACCGCAATAATGGCTGTGGGGGAGCATAAATAATTCACTACTACATAATACATATAATATATATTTTATATTATATATATAATATATTATATAATTAATATGTATATATGTAAAAAAATAATAATATATATATATATATTATATATATAATATATATGTTATATTATAATATATATATATATGGCTATAAGATGCTACAAAATATAGTTGATGTTACCAGTAGCAGCATAAGTATGTGCTTTGCGTTGCTGCAGGTCGCCCAGGTCGCCCAGGTCGCCCAGAAAATCCAAGGTGTTGCTGCAACAATTTCCTGGTTTTTTAGGGAGCCAAATGGTGGAAAAGTGATCTAGAATCCGGATCCAAAAATTGCATGATGAAAAAAACAACGTATACCCTGTAAACTAACATCAATGTGGACTTTTTCATTGGTTTCCCATTCGGAATTTCTGGTCTGTTCGGTCTGGGTTTTTTCTCCACATCGACCAAGGGGCGCCCTGTTCAAAGATCGTCTCATCCTTGGTGAAGGTCATTTCCATCATCGCCTTTGCGAGCTCCTGCGCCGTCATGGCGGATATTTTTCTTGATACATTGGGGTGCTAATGCATATTATATAATATATATATAATATATACATATGTGTGTATGTATAATATTAAATAACATGTATATATACTAATTATATATAATATACAATAGAGTAATACAGAGTGATTATAAACATAGTTATATTTTTTTTGCTTCAGACTGGGTTGCAAAATCAGATTTTGAATCACAGTATCTCAGTTCACTCTGAGGTCTTTGAGTTGGACATCACCTGGTTCAAGGATGGTACGGGTTGAGACATCTGGAGTCGAGTGGAACCTAAGTACTGTTTTTTTTTGTAGTTATTTACATGGGGTGATGTAGCTAAATAAGTTGATAATAGTAATATAATGTGATATAGTATAATTTGGCCGGTTCAATCTGGTTGGTGCTTGTGCCACCATTCTGGAAAGAATAAAACTCGATTAGGATCATCATCCCATCTGCAGGACGGAACAAATTCGAAGACACAAAATAATGATTGAACCACCGATCAGTAAAAAAGAAACACGGTGCATAAAACCACTATATGTTTTGATTAAACCCAAGTCAACCTTGACAAAGAACTGTTTTAATTTTTCGTGGTGAAGTCGAACATTGGGCCATCGCTCCTTCTTCTCAGAATCCTTCAGGGCAGCCTCGAACCTGGGGCCCAGCAGGCTGATTTGGGCTATTTATCGGATGTTTTCAGATGATTTTCAGGGGATGTATATATGATATATATATATATATATGTCTTGTTGGTGTCATACGATGTTATAGCTACCCCTCTGAAAAATCATGGAGTGAAAGTCAGTTGGGATATGTTGGGATGATGATTCCCGATAATTATAGGGAAAGTCATAAAATTCCATGGTTCCAGTCACCACCAACCAGTATCTGTCATTGAAAATCATTGAAATAAGGCACCAGTCGAACTTTTCTGGCACATCTCATCCGCATCCTTGGGACCACCTCTTGGGTCGTGCTTGATGACCATCTAAGGGTGCCATCAATATTGAACAACTATATATAACTGATGTGGTGAGCAAACGCTACGTCCTAAATCGATTATATATGATGTGGTTTATTCCAACCTACATCAACCTACACTTGTTCCAATTCTTGCGCAACATTCACGTTGCGCAAAATGTGGGGTAAGTCTTGGGATTTCAAGCAACACTTCACATCGTCCCACGTAGTTCAAGTTCTGCTTCATCTCGGCTTCATTGGCTTTCAGCAGAATTTCCTGGCCAAAAATGGCCAGACCCCGACTCACAAAAAAAATACATCACCGCGTGACCCATAGGACATGTTGGGACTACGCGTGGGCTACGTTTGGGCCCGGTGAGGTTACTCTGTTGTTCAAATGGTCTTAGAGTCTTAGAACTTGAAATTGGATGAAATTGGCATAAATTGGCTGTGTAGTGAAGCGTGACGATGTACACAAAAAGTCCAAGCTGGGCAAAGCCCGAATCAAGCGGCGAAAATGATGTAGCTGAAGAACCGTCCAGGTTTCACATGGTTTCACATGAAACCTCACATTGTACATGGCTGTGGTGAGTAGGAACTCCCTAGTCCCCCGTGGTGGTCATTGCTATAGGGTCACCCGTGAACCGAGTCGCGGCCTCAAAAAGGGACCCGCCCCAAAAAAGTTACCGAACCGCGACGGGCAGCGTCCTTGAACTGATGACGTGCCGTCACGAAGACCACCGAATTCTTTGTCGCAGTGATGGTCGCTGCCTAAGGGGCGGTTGCTGCAGGAAAAGAGTGGAACAAGACAGGGAGCCTTGATCCAAAATCATGGGGAGGTAAAACCAGACTACTGACTACTGTGTAGGTGTAGTTCAACAACAATGGGGAGTTTGACCAGTAAACATGGGAATAAAATGGAATAAAAAAGATCACCATCGAAAAAAAAACACTGGGAATTCATTGGCATACGGATATAGAATATATACGGTATGTCTCAACATCAAATAGGGATATGCAGGGGGTGTTCCTCGAGCCAGGCGAGAAACGGAACAGTTGTAGCTGTTTTTTTCCCCGCATATGTATATTTATATATGTTTGTAAATATATATATGTATGTATTTATAATTATGTATATACATATGTGTGTGTGTGTTTATTAAGGTCACTTCAGACTTCACAACTTTGAAAATTATGGTTGCCCATCGTTTGCTGATACATGGTACGTCTATGGCCAAGCTTGGATAACATACCAAAAAGTGATTCTCACCTCGGGATTTCAATTGCTACAGTACTCCTTCCATGGGTGAAAAACATCTACCCTCTGGTAAACTAACATAGCTATGGAAAATCACCATTTTTAATGGGTAAATCCACTATAAATGGCCATTTTCAATAGCTATGTTAGTTTACCAGAGGGTATTGAACAATATTGAACATAGGGAAGGCCCCCCCAGTTGTTTCTTTCCGGCGTTTTTTTTGCTCCAGCAACCACATCTCCAGAAACTACATCTACAGCAACCATACACATCCTACTTCGACCTAGTGCTTGCTTGTAGTGAAATGAGCCACAATCCTACCCATGGGCAATGGTTTTTCAGACATATAATCCAATTTGTGTTGGTTGAATCACACATTCCCTACAGAATGCCAAATAAACTAAATATTGTAGAATATCGTATTAGAAACATAAAACTTCTCCCAGCAAAAAATCCTTACCTAGTGCACCAATGAAATCACCCACTATGCAAAGACATTCTAGCCGGTAAAAACATATGTCAGATGTGTAACTAAAGATTTAAATTTCTAGTGGCTGAATAGCCCTATTCTTGGCGCAGAATTTCGGCCCTTTACCAACTCTGAAAAATATGAGTTCGTCAGTTGGGATGACTATTCCCAAAATATGGAAAGTCATAAAATTCCATGGTTCCAAACCACCAACCAGTCATGAACATTCATGAACCATAATTAAATGGCCTTGGTTTCACTGACTAACTGGCCTTTAACTGGCCTTATGGATACGGCGGAGCCGGACACCACGAAGCCTTAGACACCGACACCTCGGACACCTCGGCACCATCCAAGCGGCGCGTGGAGCAAAGTAGAGCAGCGCCAACTCACCGAAGCTTCCACCCGCCTCGGTGTTTGCTAAACCCATGGAGGATCAAAAGAGATCGATGATGTTACAAACTCACTAGCAGAAAGTAGCTGTTTTTAATATATACAGTTATATACAGTATATATATATGCTGTATTTTTTTCTATGGGGTTCTGATCAAATTTGCGTTGGTGTTATGCGCACAGAACGTATTTTACAATAAGGGACCCAACAATAATCCGAGTGCTTGATTTGTTTGGTTGAAAGTGAAACCACCGATGATAGAGGGTCTCCAATCTTAAGATCAATTTTATTTCATATGTATATATTCACCAAAGATAGATTCATGAGGTCATGATACCAGATCCTTGTTGGTAAATATTCATCCAGAGATTTACCCAACATGATCACGTTCCCTCCGCTTAATCTCAACAACCAATTGGATATATAAACCATATTTTTTTCTAGTTCTTTTTGGATATGAAATACGGGTTATCATAGCATCCACTAACATCCACTAACATTATCCCAAAACAGGATTGATAATAATGATTTAACCATTCTGAATGGATATAACATCTTATCAACCAATAATAATGGAGATAAACTATGTCCATAGCCATTATCAATGAGATATTTATATAATGCAATAATTAATCACATTTTCACATTTTCATATTGTCCATAAACATTATCTATCATAATCCATGATGTCTAATTAACTATTTTTGTTAGCTAAACATTGTTTGGAGTAGCTGTTTTTTTCAATGCATGCGCCCGGTGCACCCGCGCTTTAGCGCTTTAGTACGGCAGCGCCGTAAGTCCATGGAAATTAAATCCGCACCGGCCAGGCTGACATGGAGAAATGTACAAACATCGCAACGCGTATGGAAAAAAATAACGGAAGGTATCCATCTGGGTAAATTATAATTTTCACTAACCTGAAATAAGGCAATTTTTGGATAATTCCTCTTATTAACCATGATTCCAGCGAGGTCGCAGTGAGGTCGTTATAATTTACCCAGATCCATGCACTTGTCTTCCAAGACGTTTTCCGAAAATTGTACTGATTGCACCATGTTTCTAAGCTGGGCTGCCGAAAAAAAAATCTGTCCACTTGCCAGCGGCCGGGTTCTGAGGCATTGTCCCATGCGACCAACGGTGCACTGCGCCCGTCTTCACCTGTTCGATGGCTTGTTGTTCCTGCACATCGCTCATGGCATATTGCCACCACGACGAAATCCTCCTTGCCAAGCGAATTCACGGTGCTGACTATCTTGGTTGTGCCATGTCCTCTGATCACTGCTGCCATTTTTCCGTTGTTTGAGGCGAGCAAATTATGCTCTCCTGAGGGTCTGCTAATTCAGCAGTGACTCCGCTTAAGCCGCTTAAGCCGCTTAAGCCGGTTTGGATGTGATGTGATGTGTAGTTAACCAAACAGTTATGGCCATTTATTAGTTATAACTGGTTATAAGTGGGATTATACATTTTATAAATGGGGTTATAAGTACTTATAACTGGTAAAGGGCCATAACTGTATATTAAACATTCTTAAACATAGTTTTTCACATTATTTGGTTTTACCATTATCAATGCATATGGCTATGGTTCATAGATTTCATAGGGACCTGGGTCCAAAGTGTTGACCCATCAGTTTTTTTTTTTTACGTCGCAATTAACAAACCGATTGCACCGTCTTATTAGGGAAACATGGGAAACCAAAAAAAACAACTTCTACAGAAGTTTACCCTCTGGTAAACTAACATAACTATGGTAAATCACCACTTTTAATGGGAAAATCCACTATAAATTGCCATTTTCAATAGCAATGTTAAATTACCAGAGGGTAACTGGTGAATTGGTTTCCCTGATCTTTTTGTTGACGTTCATTGATGTATTTGATGTGAAAATTGGTCAATTTGTTAACATCATTCAACAACACTTTTAACCATTTTCCAATACCATAAATGACCAAACAATCAATGCGAAATTTTGACATCAAGTTGACCTCTCCCAGTCTGTGGCTATGCGATTTTCCCATGGTTTCCTAGGGTTTTCCATGTTTCCCATGGTTTTCCCATGGGAAAAGCCACCACTCTGGGGTGTTACCCCCCCCCCCCGCGCACCTCAATGGTGCCCAGCTGTGCCGTGGCCGCAGCCTCCAAACCTAAGGAAGCCCACGGTCGACGAAACCATAGGGAAAACCTTGGGAAAAATATGAGAAAATCATGGGAACACCATAGGAAAATTGTGGAAAACCATAGGAAAGAATAGGAACATGGTGATGAATCACCAACACTTTTTATGGCTTGAATGGGAAGTATAGCTGATTTATGATATCTAAATGCACATAATTGGTTAACTAGGGTTTATAGAGGATGTAAATGGATTGGGCTTGGAAACTAACCATCATGGGCCATAGGCATATGATGCAGGTATCACGGGCATCCCCACAAAATCTCTAGATACATTGATTCATGTTTAAACCCCGATTGCTTTTAACCCTCCAGCAACTAACAAGACAATATGAGAGCTCGTGGTTTTTTCACCAACTGCACCACCAGGTAGCTTTAAACCTGCAGTTTTGATGTCAAAATCCCTGTCATTTGGTGGGTGAAGCACATTGAAGCACCAGTTATATCACCATGTGCCAATTAAATCACCTATAGATGTCGCAAAAGGGTACAACTCATGCCCTGGAACCTAAAATTTATTGGTACATACTTGCTATATCACCTACCTGGCATTCAAAGACACCATTTTGCAATGAACCTATTAGATACCAGAAAAATATACCCTATCCTTCCCCTATTAATTAGATACCAGTTATATACCCTATCCGCACTATGATCACTATGTTCAATTACCATTATAAGCTACAAATATGGCCGTGTCCCTGGTGTATCCTAAGGTTTCATGCTTTGGAACCTCAGATTTTCCATGGTTTAATGGCGGAGTCGAGTTGCTGGTGCCTTCTTTGCCGTCACCTTCGGCCTTAGACACGGAAAAGCTGCCCTGTTGCACGATGTAGAAATAGTCCGCCTGGATTGGGATGCCATGATGATCTGGGTGTTTTTTTTTGGAACATCTCATCCAACTATATCCAACTACCATCCTGCGGGATGGTGTGCAGGTGTGGAAATCTTACTGCAGTAGGAATTATGGTGTTTTCTGATGCTAAAATTAAAGGGATTATGGTGGTGCATTCTCGGAATTAAGGGGGTATGAATGATGATAGTGCCTCATGTTGTTCCTTTTAAACCATCCATTGATGTACCTTACATTTTCTCCTCGCAGTCAGAACACCACCAACATACCATCCCCATCCATGTCCCAAACTAACAGACACCCTCAGGATCACCAATGTTTAAAGTTTAGAGGAAACTAGCCTTCCGACGCCATATTTTGCGGGGTCTATGTTAGTTGGAGGAATGGTAAGGCCAATTCAACAAAGAGCTGCAATAGACTTCAATAAACGTATATAACAAAAACATCATAGACAAGTGATCATACCAGCAAACTTTGTAATTGGTTGGTCGGTGGTGGAAGCAGGTGAGTGAACCAAAGGACCAAAAGGTCCACATTGGTTTGTCTCAAAAAAAGAGTTCGGCCCCAAACCCCAAATCCAGTTGTTGAACATAATTTTCTCATGAAACTATTGTTATTCGGTCTATCCCATTCCACGGTTCTTGTAGCTCATTGTGACTTCACTAGGGCCAGCAGCACATCGATCCACCATCGATTTTTGCCAACTTCCAACCCATACATCTTGGCGAAAACAACAACATGTGCCATGGCCAAAAGATGATCAAACATGGCAGCCATGGAGGTTTCCGATTCGGAAAAATGGGAGTACCCCCAGTCATCATCTTTTTATGGGGATTTTCCATGTTAAATACCCTCTGGTAATTTAACGTATCTATGGAAAATGACCATTAATAGTGGATTGTCCCATTAAAAATGGTGATTTTCAATAGCTATGTTAAATTACCAGAGGGTAAACCATCCAGCTATTGCTGGAGGGGATCCCAATGCATGACTATGGAAACGCCCCAGCTTTTGATGGTTTGTCATCCCGGGGACCCCATTTGCTTGTCGACCATCCCGACATTGGCCAACCCATATCGGATGTGGCATCCATGACGTGCCCATTTCTGACTTGGGACGTGCCCAATCGTGCCCATGTCAATTTACCCATCCAACTATCCAGGCAAAATCCAACATAGCCATAGAGCATACCCTCTGGTAAACTAACATAGCTATTGGAAATGGCCATTTATAGTGGATTTTCCCATTGAAAATGGTGATTTTCCATAGTTATGTTAGTTTCCGGGAATGGGATCCCTTGCCACTTCAAGAGGCTGCATGAAAGGATTCCTTTCAGACTTGGGGTGGAGTGAAACCATGATCAATTGACCAACAGGAGACCAACATTGACATCCACCATGTTCGGCTTCGGGAGGGTCTTCAAATTTACCCAACTTATATTGTTAGTTCATTCATGGGAGAACCCACACATCGGGGGCCTCATGATCACCAGGGTCATTCCTATCATTCCATGATTTTCAGTATCAATCAGTGTTCATGACTATCAAAATCAATTAAACACCATTATTCATCCAAAATCTTGAACAAAATCATTTCATCACCATGACTATCAATTAATCACCATAATTCAATCACCATTATTAACTTACTTGTGATAAACGTAGGGAATGAGGGAATGATCCACAAGA